>WUUC01051447.1_pt1 | contig 58172 bp, 48 predicted proteins | sample 6278441 | NCBI WGS metagenome assembly WUUC01 (sample SAMN13675441, study PRJNA597444) | soil metagenome | isolation source: soil | place: USA: Washington | collected 2017-10
GAAGCACTGCCGTAAGCCCTGATACAGTACAAACTTTTTCTTCCCAGTCTCTATGCGCCTGCAGGTCAATATCGCCAAACACGGCATGCGTAAGTTGGTATTCATCTTTTAATAAGGACAATGCATTTGTAAAATGCATTTCATATTCCTGCCAGGAACTGCTGATCAAATGAACCGGGAGTCTGGCCGCATCTGCCTGTTGCTGTAAAATAGAAGTCGGGATCCCATGCGAACGGGAAATTTTCCCTTCTTCATTTAATACATTCAATAAAACTTTGGGAGTATAGCCGAGAGTGATAGCCTGCATCAGTGCAAAGCAACTATCCTTACCACCGCTCCAGGAGCATAGAGAATTCTTCATCTTCCTAACATTGAATTTATTTGCGGAGGGCCCCGTTCAACCCGTGTTATCGTTGTTCTGCATCAACGAAAAAGTGAATTCTTATCCGCCTCATACCCCGCATCCACCAGCAGACCTTTACCATCTGCAGCAGCAGTCGCCAATTCATCACAACGGTTGTTATACGGGTTATCTGCATGACCCTTCACCCATATAAAACGTATTTGTTTTCCCTGCGCAAGTTTGTGATACAGTGTCCACAGATCCCTGTTCTTTTTACCGCCCTTAAAGTCTGTCGCTATCCATGTCTTTAGCCAGCCCTTTTCAATGGCATTCACGATATACTGGCTATCTGAATAAACAGTGATGGGTATTCCATCTTTCTTCAATGCCTGGAGTCCTGCGATCACCGCCATCAGTTCCATCCGGTTATTGGTTGTTAAACGATAGCCCTGCGATAGCTCTTTGCGCAACGAACCGTACATAAGTATCGTGCCATACCCGCCCGGTCCGGGGTTTCCTCTCGAGGAGCCATCAGTATAAATTGTAATGCCGTTCGCTGCTGTCATGCTCTGGGTTTTAAAAAACGTTCATCAATCGGTATCGTTCTTATATACACAGTGGTTATTTTTTTAAAATCCTCATGAGCCGGATTTAATAGATAATTATTTTCTTCCGGCATAATAGCCGATGGAATTCTTAGTGCCAGGAACTTATTTTCCTTAATAAATAAATCACCTGTCTTTTTCAATACATCTGGCGGCGGATTCATAAACCAGTTAGCTGGAAGGTCAGTGGATGCGATGGTTTTTATTTTATCTTCCGAAACCGACAAGCAGATCATGCAATAAGAGCTTACCGCAATATTCGAAATATGAACGACGCTTTCCAGCAGCGCCAGCGAAGGGGTAGCTGCAGTATAAAGAATATAAACACCCTTGCTGTTCCATCGTCCGGGGTAGCGTGCCGCACCTGTTCCTTCCAGGTCCGAAATGTATTCGCATTTACTGATCCGGTATACTTTCATCAGGCAAATATTCCGTGTTCTATTCTGCCAAGTTCTTCTATCAGCATTTCTATACCCATGGAAGTATCTAAAAATTCTTTGGGTCTCTTATTGCCCAATGCCATCACGCTGCTGCTCATCCATTCGCGGAAGGCGTCCAGCGTACCAAAAACTTCTTCGCCGCGGCTGTATACCCTGGCAAGCTCTATCACACGTTCTGATTGTTCTGGATTTAATTTTTGTTTGGGTAAATATCTTCTAAGCGTTCTGTCGGAGGTGCGGATGATACCTGCCATTTCGGTAGCATTGATACCCGTAACTTCTATCAAGTTATCCAATGCTTTCTTAGGAACACCGCTGCGGATGCAATTAATAAAATCGGAAACATTTTCAACCGAACTAAAAGGAGGGGTAGAAGCCAGCCCCATCATCGTCAGCGATCTTTTTACATAATTGGTTTCATGCCTGGCCACATGCACAGGGCTTATTGAATAAGAAGTAGTATAAGGCGCTTCAACTTCCCTGGCAATTGTTTTTGGAGTTGTAGCCGCGTATTTTTTAGGGGAAGCTTGCCTGTTTTTTTTTCTTTCCATATATACCGTTTATGAAAACTGTCCCAAATTTATGGCCATTTGTCCGGGTTTCCAAATCTTTCTATACTTGGAAAACTCCTGTCCTCAATTCAGCGATCTCCGCATTATGATTCGCAGCATGAATCCCTTCCGATATTACTTTTCGTGTATCAACCGGGTCAATGATATCGTCCACCCATAACCTTGCAGCAGCATAGTAGGGCGAAGTTTGTTTTTCATACCTCCCCTTTATTTCATCCAGCAATTTCTTTTCATTCTCTGCGGTGATTGTTTGTCCCTTTGCTTTCAGCGACGCCACTTCTATCTGCAATAAAACTTTCGCCGCCGCATCGCCACCCATCACTGCGATCTTAGCCGATGGCCATGCATAAATAAACCGTGGATCATAAGCCTTTCCGCACATCGCATAGTTGCCTGCTCCGTACGAGTTGCCGATCACGATCGTGATCTTTGGCACCACTGAATTCGCTACCGCATTCACCATCTTCGCGCCGTCTTTGATGATGCCCGCATGTTCGCTGCGGCTGCCTACCATAAAGCCGGTAACATCCTGGAGGAACACCAAGGGTATTTTCTTCTGGTTACAGTTCAATATAAACCTCGCCGCCTTATCAGCGCTGTCATTATAGATCACGCCGCCCATTTGCATTTCACCTTTTTTACTCTTTACGATCTTTCGTTGATTCGCCACAATGCCCACCGCCCAGCCATCTATTCTTCCATAACCGCAAACGATCGTTTTACCATAATCTTCCTTGAATTGTTCAAACTCCGAATCATCAACGATCCGTTCGATCACATCCATAATATCATAAGGCTTACCATCCGATGGAAAAATGCCATACAGTTCTTCCGCTTTCTTCTTCGGTGCCACCGCAGCTATCCTGTCAAAACCAGCTTTCGGTTTCGCACCCAGCATGCTCATCATTTTTTTGATATGATCCATGCATTCCTGTTCCGTGCTGAATTTATAATCCGCAATGCCTGATATCTCCGTATGAGTTACCGCTCCGCCCAATGTTTCGTTGTCGATGTCTTCACCGATAGCTGCTTTTACTAAGTAAGGCCCGGCCAAATAAATAGAACCATTGCCTTCCACCATCAACGTTTCATCACTCATGATGGGGAGATAAGCCCCGCCTGCAACACAAGGGCCCATCACCGCGGCGATCTGTGTAATGCCCATTCCACTCATGCGGGCATTGTTGCGGAAGATGCGGCCAAAATGTTCTTTGTCCGGGAATATCTCATCCTGCATCGGTAAAAAAACACCAGCGCTATCCACCAGGTAGATCACGGGTAAATGATTCTCCATCGCTATCTCCTGCAGGCGAAGATTTTTTTTCCCCGTTATTGGGAACCATGCACCTGCTTTCACTGTTTGATCATTGGCCACGATCACGCATTGCTTACCACTTATATAGCCCACACCCGCTACGGTACCTCCCGCAGGGCAGCCGCCCTGCTCCGCGTACATGTCATAACCGGCAAAAGCGCCGATCTCAATAAATGGTTTATCGTTATCAATTAGATAATTGATGCGCTCCCTTGGAGCCAGTTTATTTTTCTCCTTTTGTTTGTCCATCGCTTTTTTACCACCGCCTTCGTATATTTTTTCCAGCCGTCGGCGCATCTCACCCAGCGAAAGTTTCATAGCATCTTCATTGCGGTTAAATTCAATATTCATAGTGAATGATCGTTAGTGAGCAAAGATAGGGAAGGGAGCAATGAGCTTGACGAAGGGAGGCGTCAAGAATTATTTACCCTACTGGAATTACTATTGGCATCGTTCGTCGCACTTCCCATAGCTATCGGGATCAGAGGTCTGTTCATTATTCAGCATAATAGAAATGCCTTCCTTGTTCCGCAGGAACATTTTGTGGGTAGAACGATAAAATACAAATGGTATTAACGTTCCATCGGAACACTGTATTCCTTGCATTTTTTTCTACCTATGAGGTGTTCCTCTGGAACACGAAACCGATCATTGTAGATTTCTTTTTTATCATTGCAAGTGATTCAAGACATGTGTATAGACTCAGCCTTCGAGTGTGTCTCCACACACTAATCTTTAAGTAATAAAAGGTGTGTAAAGACACACACCTTGGCAACAGAGTCGCAGATGGCTTAATACTTTGTATAAAATGCAACCAAGCCTGTTCGCTCATTGGAGCGTATGTCCAGCTTACTAACTGAAAACATCATCTTGAAAAGCTGTATGATCCGATAGCTATCGGATCGAGAGGTTCACGTACGGTTCTGTGAGGAGCAGGGGATGCATTCCCCCTTGCTTACTTGACTAGCAGTTCGTTATTTTTTGGCTCGAAATTAATTTGTTAATCTCTCTTGTACATTGAATACTGTTCCTGCTGGGTCTTGTATCCAATGCATATTTTTCGGAAGTTCTTCAAGTTCGTCACAGGTTTCCACACCGTTTGATTGCAAATAGTTTGCTGCTTCTAATACCTCAGGAACTGTAAGTTGTAACCAGGTTTCTGAATGGGTGTAGTTGTCCACGCAGTCTAACCAAATAATATTGTTACCAAATTTAACTTCGTGCGTTCTGGAAATGGTAGGATTGTCAATAGGTTTTTCTTCAACTTCTAACTTTAAAATATTTTTGTAAAAAGCAACTGTTTTCTCGTATTTACTTTTTGGAATTTTTATTGCTATGTTTATTCCAGCTTCAAATTTTATGTCCATTGTCCTTTTATTTTTTGGCTGTGTTAAGTTTCATATATCTAAATTTTAAAAGCTGTTATTGGTCGGTTTGGTGTCGTTCGTTACAATAACCGCTAACGTCATGGCTTTCTGATGTGCTGGACTTCGAGATTCTTTCGCCCGAATAAAAGCCCGAATAAAGATATACGGATGATACCTAAATTCAAAAGATCATCTGTGATTTTTTCAGCCGGGACAAAAGATGACCATTGTTATGAAGCTGAATGGAAATTCCTTCAGCCAGCATATCAGAAAACCGAATGTTAGCGGCTTTGCCATTTTACGGCTTTGACGTCTATTTATCTACTGGCGTGTCTTTATGCTGTGCGTCATTTGTGGAATCTATGGGTTTCGATTTTACCGAAAGAGTATCGGCTTTTTCAGGTAGTGATGTTTTTTCCCGCCCTGGTACGTGTTCAAGAAAATAACCCGCCGTTGGTGGTGTTTTCTTTCACCAGCAACACGAACTAAAGAATTTCCTTCCTGGCACCTCCTGTTCCCACAAAATCAAGAACCAAGTTTTCCGTTCAGGAAAAGACTTATAATATTCGTGATTTATTGATCATCGAATCAAGCCATTTAAATCCTCTCTATACATCAGTGCAATACAATACTAATTACTTCCGCGAGTAGATAATCTTGCCCTTCCGGATCGTAAACGCTACGTTTGCGAAAGCCTTCACGTCCTTTTCAGGATCACTGGCGAGGATCACAAGATCAGCGTCGTAGCCCGGCATGATCTTCCCGGTTTTATCGCCTGCACCAAATCTTTTTGCGGGTGCCGTTGTCAACGACTCAAGGATCTGGCGAAAGCTTAGCCCCGCTTGTGCCATAAACAAAAATTCTTCCGTGGGATCAGTATCGCTCATGTATCCAACATCAGTACCAAAGAGTACCTGGCCGCCCATCTTCGAGAATTCCTTTAACTGCGCTATGGCCGTACTTAGCAGGGAATGGCCGGGCGAATACAGGTTTTGTCTTTCAAGTTCCCATTTGTACAACTTTAATGTAGGGATCAACGACATCTGCTGACTCAGCATGGAATCGAGCAGCCCGCGACCCCAGGGTTTCCCGTCGTCGGGTGCCACATGGGTGAGTATATCTACACCGCCCGCGACAGCGATCCCGACACCGGCAAGCGAAGTAGGATGCGCAAAAACAGGTTTGCCGCGTTTATGCGCCGTTTGCACCGCAGCGATTTCAATATCCAGCGGCATGTTTACAATTCCGCCGCGAGTTGGCGACGCCGACCATAGCTTGATACCGTCGGCACCCGAATCGATCTGCGTCGTAACAAATTGCGCTGCTTCTCCGGGCGAACTCATTTCAGGCAGCTTTAACGGCGCTATATATATCGGGCTGCCGCCGGGTGGTGTAAAGGGGACACCGGTAGTCAAAATAGAAGGACCGTTTATTTCGCCCGACCTGATCCTCCGGCGAAGCGCAAGCACATCGTTAAAGTGAAAAGTGGCCACCTCAAATGCATGCGTAATACCATAAGAAGTAAGCATTGTTTCGAGATGCGCTTCCAGCTGCTTTGCGGGCAACGTATCTGCCCCGCGCCACCAGGGCTCAATAAAATGTACATGGGAATTCCAGAAACCGGCGGTGATTACCATACCCGGCACATCCAATCTTTTTGCATTGGTGGGAATGCGCACTGATTTCTTTGTACCGGCCTTTTCGATCTTGCCATTGCATACCAGCACCACGCCGTTTTTTATCGGCGCTGCTTCGGGCGATGCATAAATGGTAACGCCGGTTATTGCAAGAACAGAATCACCGGTGCGCTGCTGACCTGCTCCGGCAAGGGGCGAAATAAAAGAAAACAAAACCAGTATGGTTGTGAGCAATTGTAGGCGCATACGATTTATTTTATTCAAGACGCAGTAGCAACTTCTAAAAATGGGAATCATCTGTAGCCCGGTACTGCAGCGGGTGTCGGTTCAAAGACATGAAGGTAAAATATTTGATGTTATCAATTTGATGCGTCGTAACGTATTTCGCGAAGCAAAGAACCATTATGGGTTCGAAACAAAAACTAAACTATTGGCTGGAAATAATTTTTAAAAATACCTTGGTTGAATGGCGTAGCAGAAACTTTCGCATACTTTTGAGTGTGTCATGCACGGGGATAGGATCTAACTGCCAATTTTTTCTATGCCGGATAATAAGCCATCATACCTGTTTCTATGGTTAGCTATCTGCAGATTGATATCTTATTTCATGGCAATAATGCATGACACCATGATGAAAGTTGGCTTTTTGCGTATCCCTGTCAGCATTACAAAGCTTCCACATCCAAGACTTAAAAGCTTGCATTGTATTTGGCATGAGCGACTTGTCAGAAGGGTGATTTCCTTTTTAGTGAGAACTCCTGCAAGAAGATATATTCTAAAATTGGTAAACTTCCATGTCCCTCTGCCGGAGGACCAGGGTTGTATCATTGTGATGTGCCATACATCCTGGAAAAGATTATTAGTGCAATGGTGCCTTGAGAATAAGTTCGCTTTATTAATAGGGGGCGGAAAATGGACTGATCAAAGACGGATCATTCAAAGACAAGGTGCAGGTTTAACAGAATTGCGGGAGGTTGTCAGACATTTACAATTGGGCGGACGGGTTATTATCAAGGCGGTAGTTTTTAATAAAAAGAACGATTGCCCGGTAAAATTTCTTGGTAAGGATCATAATGCCTCTCTTTTTGCAGAGCGATTGGCGATCTTAACAAAGGTTCCGATCTTAACGCTTATGCCAAAGCTATCTAACGCAACAATTGAATTTATTTCCGGACCGCAATTTTCAACGGATGGTTTGGAATCCGAATCTGCAACAATAACTACCCGGATTATTTCATTTTTTGAAAAAGAGATTGCAAGCGATCCGGTACTCTTATCAAGCTATGTATAATGGTTAAATAATGGCGTTTTTGCGGGTTGTAACAATTGCAACGAAATACAACACTTGCTTACCCTTTTGTGTTTGCTTTCGGTCCTGGCTTGTATTCATCTGATGACGTTAGCTCATTAAATTTGCGGATATTATATAGTCCCCAGCCAACCCATTTATTTTACCTTTTGCTAAACCAAATGGTAAAAAATCAGCCCCCTGCTATATTTTTGCGGCTCCTGAATTTTTATGGAACCTAACATGCACATGAGTATGAAAAGACTTTTTACGTTTCTATTGGTAGTAAATGCATATTGTTCTTACGCCCAGCAACCTGACACAGTGGTTACGGATGCACAAAAGGTCTATGGTCTCTCGCGGTTCTGGCAGGAAGCTAATTATAACTATGCTTATTTCAGCAATGTGCCCGACCTTAACTGGGACAGCGCTTACCAGGCTTTTATTCCACAAGTGCTGGCCACTAAAAATGCATATGAGTATTACAGGGTGTTGCAACGGTTCTGCGCCTTGTTGAAAGATGGTCATACCAATGTGTGGCTTCCCAATTATATCAATAACAAAAGAAGCAGGCGTTCTTTCGGAGATATTAAGCTGGAACTTCGCAATATCGATGGTAAACCAATTGTGGTGAATACAGCTGTTATTACCAAAGACATAGTTCCTGTCGGCAGTGAGATCACCCGTGTCAACAATATACCGGTAAAAGAATACGTCAATGAATTCGTGCGGCCTTATATTTCGCAGTCCGCCGCTTACATTACGGAAGACTGGTGTGCTGATTATTTGCTGGAAGGGTTTACCGGTGATACGATCCGTATTGATTTCCGAAAACCCGGTAATACGGTTCACTCGCTGCTATTAAAAAGGGAAGTAAAGCAGGAAATTGTCTGGTTAAATCCGTATAGCAATTCATTATTTGAATTCAAATGGCTGCCCGGCGATATTGCTAAAATAGACCTCAACAGTTTTGACGACAAAAAGATTGTTGACACATTTATAACAGCGCTGCCGGCCTTGCAAAAAGGAAAAGCGATCATCATCGATCTGCGAAAGAATGGTGGCGGCAGTTCGGAAAATTCCGCCGCGATCCTCTCTTATTTTACAAATGATGATTCTATCAGGGGCAGTAAATGGTTTACCCGTGAACACAGGGCGTCGTATAAAGCATGGGGTACTTATGCCATACGGGATATGAGCGATACCAGCGAGTGGAGCAAAAAATCCCGCGAATATTATAAAGGTGTTGTATGGTTTGAAGGCGGGCAGATGACCGAAGCGAATAGGGCTCCCAAAGAAAAACGTATGACCACTATTCCGCTGGCTGTATTGTTTGGCCATCAAACCGCCAGTGCAGCCGAAGATTTTTTGATCATGCTGGATGGATTGGGTAGCAGGGCCGTTACAGTGGGTCAAAGAAGTTTTGCGAGTACGGGTCAGCCGCTCCCTTTCCCGTTGCCGGGCGGCGGGTCTGCCCGTATCTGCACTAAAAAAGATACGTATCCCGATGGAAGGATCTTTGTCGGTGCAGGTATCATTCCAAACATCGAAGTAAACCCCACGCTCAACGATTACCTGCAGCATAAAGATGTGGTGGTTGATAAAGCTGTTTCATTATTGCAGGAAAAGATAAAATAGCAATCAAAATTTTTAGGGCCATGTTTCCGGCATCTTTCTCTTAACAAACCGACTCGGTGTAAATAGTACAACGAAAACATTCTTTCGTGAAAAAGACCCCGGGTCAAGCCCGGGGTGACAGCGAAGAGCTTGAGTCTTTATAAACTTTTATTGTTAAGCCACAATTATTGGCAAACATGGTTGATAGTTCTGGTTGAGTGCTAACACGCCAGTAACGGTGTAATATTATTTTTTAGCTGGGGTAGTAACGGGAAAGCGGGGTTCCTGGGGGCTTTTACCTTTGCCATACATAATAAGGAGCCAAACAAGTATTGCCAATATAACAAAAGTATATTGCAACCATTTTGGAAAACGGGTTTTCATTCCAGTAAGTTTTATTGCCACACACCCATCCTTATCGCAGGTGCTTCTCAAGATTCTTTTTAAAATAGTCAGCACTATCCGTAATACTCTGCATGGGATTCTTGGCAAAGTTGCCGCCCTGTTCTATATAGTAGTATTGAAGACCCGCCCGGGATGCTTCCGGAAGGATAACTGTAAAGTCGATAGATCCATTACCCAATTCCGAGTAGTCGCGGCTTATTTTATCCATGTCTTTTATATGCCACATTACAAAACGTCCAGGTTGCTTAATGAACAATTCCGAAGGACCTAGTTTGGATGAATGCATGATCCAGTAAAGGTCCAGCTGGAGTTTGACAAGAGCGGGGTCTGTTTCCCGCATAATAATATCATACCCGTTCTCCCCTCCATGATCAGTAAATTCAAAATCATGATTGTGATAGGCAAAACCCAATCCTGACTTATTGATCCGTTCACCGATCGCATTCAGTTTTCCTGTCAGCAACCGGAAATTTTCAAGGGTTCTGAAAGCAGGGTCGAGCCAGGGCCAGGTAATATAATGCTGCCCCAATGCCTGGGCGCCTTCGATACACTGGTCAACATATCGCATCATTGCGTCGGCGGGTTTATCGAAATACTTCGTAAAATCGTAATGACCGCTGGTGGTGATCATGTTATTCTCCGTAAGCAATTGTTTAAACGCTGCAGCTTTTAATCCATAGTACTGACCCTTCTCCGGGTCGTAGCCATAGGTTTCACAATCTTCATAACCGATAGCAGCGATTTTTTTTATAGTACCCACCACATCCTTCGACAGTGGCTCACGTATCGTGAAGAGTTGCAATCCCATTTTATACTTTGCAAATGAAAGAGGGTTAAAGCCGTGGAGAGCAAGAAGCGAGGCAGATGCTACGGATGTTGATTGTATAATAAAATCCCTTCGGTTAATGATTTTTTTCTGTGACATTGCAGTTGACTTTTATTCGTGTAATCTATTTTAATTACACAGGTTTACAAATTTAAATGATTAAATGCCATGGCCTTTGTATGCGTAAGTAAACCTATACCGTTTTCTTAAAACCCTTTTGCTTCTTTCAAATATTTATCAAACCATGCTATATGCCGTTGATACCGGTCTATACGATAACTTGGCACAGTAATCCCATGATTTTGCTTGGGATAAATAACCAGCTCCGTGGGAATGCCCAGCGATCTTAATGCCTGGTACATTTGTTCCGCACCCGCCACTGGTACATTAAAATCATTTTGCGAAGCCATAAATAAAGTGGGCGTCTTTATCCTATCTGCATGAAAGAAAGGATAAGACAGCTTGATCCACTTATTCGTATTTTTCCAGGGAGCTCCCAGTTCAGTTTCGTACTGCGAAATATATTGATCCGAACCATACATAGTTAGTTGCAATGAACTGCCTGCGCCACTTACCGCTGCTTTAAAACGCTGATCAGTTGCGATAGTATAATTAGTGGAGATTCCACCATAGCTCCACCCGGCGATACCCATCCTGTTTTCATCCGCTATTCCCTGTTTGATAAGATGGTTGGCAGCACCAATGATATCCATCACTTCTTTATTTCCCCAGTCGCCATAGATTGATCTTGTAAAATCAATACCCCTGCCGCTGCTTCCGCGGTAGTTGACAGCCGCTACGGCAAAACCTGCGGCAGCATAGACCTGCCGGGTAAGATCAAATTCATATTCATCCTGCCCCACAGGCCCGCCATGTATAAACAGTATTAAGGGCAATTTTTTTGCATCAACAGTATTGGGAGGGAGATATAGTAAACCCGATACCAGGGTGCCATCTTTGCTTTTTGATTGAAAACCTTCTACCCTGGCTAATTGTAATGGAGCCAGGAATGAGTCCTGTACATTGGTCAATTTGCGAATACTATTTTTTTCAAGACAATATAGTTCAGGTGGCGTTTGCGGATCACTCATGGCTGCAACCCAGTTTCCATTTTGTGTTTCCAGCAGGGAGAAACTTTTATTGCCTTGTGTAAGCTTTGTCATTTCACCGGAAGAGGCGTCAAAGGAAACAACATTACATTGCCGGTCATCTTCCATTAATGCTGCAATGGATTTCCCGTCGGCGTTCCACCGCTGGTTGCGGACAGGCCGGTCCGCTTGCTTGCTCAATATTTTCGGCTCGCCTCCATCTTTCGAAACGACAGCAAGCAATGGCTGTCCATACATTGTGAAGGCTTCGTTGCTGCTGCTTTGCAGGTAGGCAATAAATTTTCCATCGGGGCTCCATTGCGGTTCATTATCACTCCCTGGCCAAGACGTCAATTTTTTTTCCGTTGCCCCTTGCTTTGCTTCCAAGAGGAAGATATCGGTGTTTGCATTTTTATCAGGATCATCAGTACGGTTACTTACAAAAGCGATCATTTCTCCATTGGGCGACCAGGCAGGGTTTGTTTCATTATAAACCCCTTTCGTAAGTGTATCCAATTTTTTTGTCTTTAAATCAAAAAAATAAAGATGGGTTTTCCTGTTGCCGAGATAGCCTTCATTGTCTTGTTTGAATTTATAGCGGTCTACTACATAAGGTGTACGGATTTTTGTTTTGGCCGTGACAGTATAATCGGGGTCTTTCATTACTAATAAAATGCCCGATCCATCTGGTTTCCAGGTATAGCTGGTAATGGCCATCTTTACCTTCGTAAGTTTTTTAGCATTGCCACCCCGGCGGTCGAGAAGGTATAACTGTTTTTGTTTTTTTTCTTCTTCCTCACATGCGCTGCATTTGGAAAGGAAGGAAATATATTTCCCATCGGGACTGAAGCGGGCCATTGACCCTTCTCCTTCAGCATTTGTTAGTTGCACCTGGTCTTTACCATCGAGGCTTGCCATCCATATATCACTGGTTTGTTTGTCCTTTGCAGAATCGACGGACGATAAAGAGTAGACTACCCATTTGCCATCGGGCGATAACCGGGGGTCGGAAATGGTTTGTAAACGATAAAGATCCGAAGCTGCGATGAGTCGTTTCTCCTGCGCTTGTACAAGTTCAAACAATGAAATACAAATAAGCAGGGATACCAATGGTTTCATAAAAAAATATTTTTCTTATTTAAATATATAATAAAAAGGGTGACCGCATTATACTTATCTGGAAGGTCCATACAAAAGATGTTGAATGGTTGGCGGGAGTCCAGGTAGCTAACGTATGCGTCCCGGTCCGCCTCAGGAGGCAGTAAAACTTAATACAAGGTGGTCCTTACACATCACAACCCTGGGGCTCAGAAAGAATTATTACTCCCTGGTATGGAGACCTGGGTATATTGAATTTACCTAATGAAAATCCTGATGAAGAAATGATCGTGCTGCAATACGTTTCAGGAGACAGTTTCAAAAGAGTTCGTAAGGACAAAACATTGGCTGAAAGATCAGGTTTGAAAGGGACAGCTTGGGGAAAGTGATCAGTATGTTGCAACATAGTAATTATTCAACAAGGATAATTTTGGATAAAAAATAAAAGGCTGGTGAAGCAGTTTTTAAAGAAATCTTTCAGCGTTTTATTCCGTCCTGTTGGCAATCTCAAATATCTGTAATAATTGCCAGACGAAGTATAGCGCACCACGTTGCCTCGCATAGCAGGAAGCAAACACTTCGTCGTTCGCTCTTCAAAAGAAAACGACTTAGTCATAGGAGTGTTTGTGTGTTGGCCCGGCACAGTTCGCGGATCGATGATGTAGGCCTTGTCCCGATAGCTACCGGAATTTTGGTTCTATTGGGTTCAAGCCAAGAATGAATAAACATTAAAACCGTACATTCAATTCCTAAAATACATTTCAATTAAGAAGTCAAGCCCATGATGCTACGATACTTTTTGCTGGTATTTTTTTCCGGCATTTCTGTTTTTACTAATGCTCAACAGGAACAAGCCAATAAGGAGGAAACTATCCAATATTTTAATAAAGCGGTTTTTTTAATTGAAGGCACTGCTATTGTGCCATCACTAAAAGAAAACGACTACGACAGGTTGCCCACATCCTATAAGGAAAAAGTAAGGAAGGCGGTATGGGATCTTTCAAAATCATCATCCGGCCTCTCTGTAAGGTTCCGTTCTAATTCTACCACTATTAAAGTAAAATGGGAAGTATTGAATAATACCGTCATGAACCATATGGCCCCGACCGGGATCAAAGGGTTGGATCTTTATTGTAAGACGAATGGTCACTGGCAATATGTAAATACTGCCCGTCCCGTTGCAAAACAAAGTGAAGCACTGCTGATAAACAATATGGCCACGTCTATGCGGGAGTATAAATTGTTTTTGCCTTTGTATGATGGCGTAGTGAATTTAGAAATCGGCATCGATTCATTAAGTGTGATAGAAAAACCTGCTGCTAATAAACAAAAGCCAATTGTTTTTTATGGTACCAGTATTACGCAGGGCGGTTGCGCTTCACGTCCGGGTATGGCACACACCAATATTATTTCCAGAAAGCTTGATATTGACTGCATCAATTTTGGTTTTAGCGGCAATGGAAGAATGGAAGCGCCGATAGCTGAATTGATTGCGGAAACTGACGCTTTGTTTTACGTGATAGATTGTGTTCCCAATATGAGTCTTGAGCAGGTAAAGGCGAATGCCATTCCCCTGGTAGAGATCATCCGCAGCAAAAGGTCCCAAACACCTATTGTATTTGTAGAAAGTACGCTATATGAGAAATCTTTCCTTGATACTAAATTGAAAGAAGAGATCATTAAAAAAAATGCTGAACTCAAACAACAGTACCAGCAATTGCTTACGAAAGGTTACCGGCAGATTTTTTATATTGAAAGTAACCAGACTCTTGGCGACGATCACGAAGCCACCGTAGACGGCGTCCATTTTACTGATCTTGGCTTTATGCGATTTGCTGATTTCTTATTGAAAAGATTTGAACAATTCAAATTGATAAAAGCGGGCATCGTTAAGTTTTAGCAGGCGGTTAATAAAACCTTAAATAGCTAACTCCGGGAGATTGCTTGGGCATCATCAGGCATTTTCGGCTAAAGTCTTTACCAGCAAGGTTTCTACAACAGTTTTTTGCTCCTGAGCATGTATAATTTCAACATAAATTGATTTCAACTGCCGTAATAGCTACTGTAGTTTTGTGCCTGGTTGAATACTTAAACAACCAGTTAAAATAAACACTATGAAAAAGTTGATGGTTATTATCAGGAAGATCTTTGAAGGAATGACACACCCGATGCCATAGGCATTACTTCCAATTTTCATTTATTAATTATCATAAGCAGGGTTGTTTCACGGAGCCGCCTGGTATGATTAAACTTGTCAATTATGCATTTACGTTTTGATGAAACAATAACTCATAACAGGACAGAAAGATCTGTTGCTGCTTACAAATTATATAATCTTGTGTTCAGTGGTAAGATCAGCTTACAGGAATATTTAAGGTTTGTGCAAATGCTGAAGAACAATGAAGGAGATGGCCGCGAACCTGGAGAAAGAAAAAACGGTATCTGAGGACGCAACTCTACCGGATCACGCGGAAAGAATCTTGCTCATCGTAAACTAACCCGGGCACCAATTCCAATATTGATTATCTCAAAAAAGCTTATCGCTTTGGGATTGTTGGCAAAACTTATAAGATCCCTGTCTGTCATTCCGAACTCGTAATACAATCCAAGCTTATTTTTTGTAATGCCGCCGCCTGCAAACAATGCAAGGTGTGCCGCAGTAGGAAAACCATAATACACAAATGAATACCGTGTACGGGAAAAAAGATGGTATTGTCGTCCAAACGTATAGTTAACAAGAATACCTGTCGTAAGCAGATCAAGTTTTATATCGTTTTTTAATAGCCTCGAAACAGGAATCCAGGTTAGCTTGGCCGTGAGGGAGTGGATCTTAATGCCGCCGACATTTCTTGGGACATAGCCATAAAAGAGATCACCCTGCAATTTCTTCTTCGCAAATTCATAGCCGGCTCCGACGGAAATAAAACCGATTGATCCTGCGTACTGTAGTTTGCCATGATGCGGTATGATACCCGGCCTGGTTTTCCCTGATTGAGCCAGGATGCCAACCGGTAAAAGTAAAAAAGCGAATATTACAATCCGTTTCATCAGTAGTGCTTTTCGGTTACAGACACCAGCTCACCGTTTACAGCGATCATTGCGTAACTACGCTTTCCGGTTGACGCTGCGGTCAGGTAGGGTAACCCGCCGGGGTATGGGTGCAGGAGCTTGAAGTTGTGATCATGACCATGCAATGAAATTCTTGTCTTTGGCTGAGCAGCCAGGATACCCGTAAATGCGGGTTCAAGGGTTTTATCAAAATCAGCACTGAAGGGTGGAACATGAGAAAGTACAAAAATATTGTCCGGTTCATTATCATTTAATTGCTGGGTCAGCCAGTTAATATCAGGAACCTGCCCATTGTAATCTACCTCCCGGGAATTGGAGTTAAGACAAATAAATTTGTTCTTGCCATACGAGAAAGAAAAATTCTCGGGGCCAAACATTTCACCAAAAATCGTCCGCCCATTAGCTACCATATCATGATTGCCAATTACGGCTACATAAGGGATACTTAGTTTTCCTAACCTGGAGGCGATCCAGTTGTATTCTTTGTTTAAACCGAAATCAACCAGGTCTCCGGCCAGCAAAACAAAAGAGACACTATCCATTGAATTGACATGATTGACAAAATCTTCAAGGTCTTCGTAAAAGCGTTGTGTGTCGCCCAACAGTATAAAGTTGAACGCCGGTTTTGGGGTAAGCGTTGAAATCTTTTCAATATTGCGGCTATTGAGTGCTTCTTCATCCGGCCTGACTTCATTGGGGTGAAACATGAATTGCTGCTTGCAAGATACCATCATCAGCAAAGGCAGTACACAATACACTAATCTTTTCATGGTTGGTTATTGATAAAAATGACTAACAACTATCATGCCCTATAGGTTCAGTCATTACTGAATAAACTTTGTGTTATAGCCACGTTTACCAGTAGCATTCGCCCCGGAATATCAATTCAAGCAGTTTGTGCGGTAAAAAATCGGGCGTTTAGCAGCCACGAAAATATTCTTCTGCATGTTTATTCGGTACTTGATAGTAAACATCCTATCATTGCTTCGTTTCTTTAGTTTCCAGATGGATAATTTATGTTTCTCCGCAGGTAACTTTAAATACAAGAAAGAGACATAGATAAATAGGTTAACTTTAAGCGGGGCGGTTTCAAATTCAACATTGCGTTCCATTTATTTTATGGCAAATCAAAAAGATCTTGACTTTACTTATACCACTATTGATAAGATATTCAGACTGAGTATTGGAGAAACCGGGGATTTTAGTGGCGCAAAATATGATGGCCATTTTTCCATGTCGCTCGAAGATGCACAAAAAGAAAAGCACCGGTTTATTGCTGATAGCCTTGCTATCAAACAGGGAAGTAAGGTGCTTGACATGGCTTGCGGATGGGGTCCTTTTTTAAATTATATCAATAAGGATCGGGGTGCTGTGACAACCGGTTTAACTCTCTCCGAAGGACAGGCCAAAGCATGCCGGAAAAATGGTTTAAATGTTTTGGTGAAAGATTGCAGGTATATTATGCCTTCCGATTTTGGACAGTTTGATGCCATCACCTGCATCGGTGGCATGGAGCATTTTTGCTCTATTGAAGAATGGCAGGCAGGTAAACAGGAAAAAATTTATCAAGATTTTTTTAAAACAATATATGAGTTATTACCGGTTGGGGGTCGTTTTTATATGCAAACGATGGTGTTTGGCAAAAACATGATTCCCTTTGAGCAAATAGATATAAATGCTAAAAAAGGGTCTACTTCTCATGTACTGGCCCTGATGATAGAAGAGTTTCCCGGATCATGGCTGCCTTATGGGCCGGAAATGGTAATCAGGAATGCAGACCCATTGTTTAAATTGATCTCAAAAAGTAGCGGCAGGTTAGATTATATTGAAACGATCGCACAATGGAGGAAACGATTCAGGAAATTCAACTGGCGTAAATACGCTTTGTATGCATCATTGCTGCCGAAACTTTTAACCAGCAAAGCCTTTAGAAAGCAACTGGATATTTTTACAATTAGCCCAAATAGGGTTTGTTTCCAGGAAGAATCTATGGATCATTTCCGGCTAGTATTTGAAAAGGTACACATCCCAGGAAAAAGTCCCAATTGAAACCCGTTATTACAGTCCTTGATTTTTTAAATTTTCGTAAAACCTGGTAATACATCATCGAAAAAAATGGCTGCCGTTGTAAAGAAGCAGCATTGGATTTCCTGCGACAACGAAAACAGGGGTGTCTTTTGATTCCCGGTGTATAGTTCTTTTTAAAATCAGCCAGCGGAGGTTAATTTTTCGAGGTTGCTCGTTCTTATAAATTCCAGGTGATTTTACAATTATCCGGATAAAAATGTTTGCGGGGAAATGTTGCAAGGCCACGAGTTAACCATGAACACGTGCTAATTTCGTAATCCTTTCACCATAATATTCTTATAATACACTGTGCTTTTCGGGTCATGTCCCTGCAATGCAAACGTGCCGCTTGACAGCCTGCGGATCGAATCTCCACCATTGCGTTTCAGATCGGACGGCTCTGTATAATCTACAACCGTTTTATCATTGATCTTAATAGTAATTCTTTTGCCTTCTACTTTAATATACTCAGTGTACCACTCGTTGTCTTTTACGTAAGTTTCTTTCACGTCCTGTATGTTGTACAGGCTGCCCGTTCTGCGCCAATCAGTATGCGAGTTGTTTACCTGTACCTCGTAACCTTTTTTGGGCCATCCGCCCTGCTGGTATGCCGTATGGAAATAAATGCCAGAATTAGACCCGGGTGTGGTCATTACATCAGCTTTAAATTCAAAGTTCTTAAATATGTGATCATTGATATCGCCATCATAATACAAATGCGCCACGGGCCCGTTCACAGCTATCGCTCCATCCTCGATAGAGAAGGTACCGGCATTGTTACCTACTTTCCAGTTATTGAGCGTCTTTCCATCAAATAGCGGTTGCCATTCAGAATGGCTATCAGTCGTTAAAAAAGCCGTCAGGCTGATCGCGGCGATACTGATCGTTAAGAATAAAATAATTTTTTTCATTGATATGTCTTTGACGGTTACTATTGTCAATATACTAATCTAACCACTTTTTAATGAACGGGGCCAAAAGAATAAAACGCTTTTTATTCTTTCGCGGATATTAAGTGCACTAATGGCTGCCCGTGCAGGTCAATCTCCTTGTCACCCTTTGGGAGTATTGCAACAGGGGATTTCTTATTATAGATTTGCTTTTCGTTTCTTCTACCTAAAAAACTATTTATGAGATCCCGTACCCTGTTCCCGCCAAAGCTTTTGGCTTTCATGGCCTTTTCATTGCTCCACCTGCTGATTGTTCGTTGTAAGAAAGACACGATAGAGAATAATCCACCTGATCCCCCTGCAGAAACAGTAACCCTTTCTTTAACCTCAGCAGCAGCCTTACCCGGCGACGCCGTAATGGTGAGATCCAGCAAGCGCATTGCTTCTGCTGAAGTCAATATTACCGTAAACGGCGCCACAGTAAAAGGTTACGCCAGCGGCGATACCGCTTACGTATTTATGGTGCCTGTTCTGGCACCGGGCAATGTATCGGTTGCTATTCCTTCCATTGTAAATTCCAACACGGTAAACTTAACCATCGCCAACTATACGGCTATTGCCAACCCGCAAACAATCATCGATGAGTACGTCAGCAAAAGAAACAGGAGCATCGACTCTGTTACCAAAGTTATCGATGGCAGTGATTTTCAACCGTCACCTCAAAGTATCATATTACTTGACCAGTTAAAAGAAGAATGGGCTTTGCAAATCGCCAATCTTACTGCCTCCGAAAAAGAATTGCTCGCTTATGTATTGCAAAGCCACATGCCCGACCCCTCGCAATATTCTTTTACAGCCCTACCTCCGGGCTATTTTGCAAAGCCGGGTGATCTTCAATCGGATGTTGGCGATAAACTCGTTGCTATAGCTAAAGAATATGTCACTGCACAAACTGTTTGCCTTGGTTCGATCCCTTTCCTTGTAGCCACAGGTGTTGCTTTTATTGCAGCTCCTAACCCGTTTTCGGGTCTTGTGTTTTTAGGTGTGTTTACCACTTTTGTTATTTCCAGAGAAGTAGCCGTCCGCAGGGCGCAGGAAGTGGGACACCTGAAAGGCGTTGCAGAAGCAGTAACAGAAACGGACGCACAAAAGACAGCCGAATTTTTTAATAATACGGAAAAGTCGCTGAACATGACCGTTAGTTTTCGTAACCTGTCTGCTGCAGATGCCTCCATTCAACAGGATATTAATACTGCTTTTACCACGGAGCAAACCTTTGTAAATAAGGATAGGGAAATTGAAACAATGTACTCAGAAGCAGCAGCGAAAACCACCAAACTGAAAGGGACTTACCCTTCTTACCAAAGTATTATCGGTAAGAAAGCAAAAGCAACGCTGGCGCTGGATATAGAAGCAGGCAAGATTATTGTCAAAGGAGTTAGCGATCCGCGCATTAGTTATAGTAATTCCATTGCGGGCGCAACGAAGAAAGTAAAGATCACTTCAACGGCCACTGAGGAAATAGCTTTCGATCTGCAGGTAGCTTATAAACGTTCTCTGGATGGGGAAGAGTTTACTAAAAACATCCCTTGTTTATTTAAACCTGAATTTGATTCAACCGAATTATACAGGTTGTCCGTAATCGGCAAGTATACCGTAAACAATTACAAAGGCAATGGTCCGAACAGTAAACTAACCTGTGAGTTCAAAGCTGACGGAAAAACAGTCTATACGATCTATAGCGATCCAAGTTGGGCCGACGGATCAACTTTTGGCGCTTCCTGGGGAATAACCAAGCAAAACGGCCGGTATTATTTTTCTGAAAACGGTTTCTGGCATTACGGCTTTCCTTCTATCGAAGTCGCGCATCCATTAACATACCCTGTTACGGGCTTTAATTTTCACAACGATACATTTTACGCGAAATAATATGCGTTATATAAATCGTAAGAAAGCCTCTTTATCAATTAATATCAAAACGAAGCTGTCCGTGAAGGGCAGCTTCGTTTGTAATATGGTAGCTTTTGAAAGCTGCGCAACACTTCACAAGGGAGCAACCGGCAAAAAGATCATTGCTTCTTTTCTTCCCGTTCTACTGACAGTGTGCATTCGCCTATTAGTGCCGCCAATGCACCAACGGCTGCAAGTATCGGCGCAAGCACGGCACCCACTACGCCGAAAGTGAGTGGAAAAGACATGATCTCTTTTCCTTCTTTATCATGAATGGTTACTTTCCGGACATTACCTTCTTCTATGAGCTCTTTAATTTTTTTGAGTAGCTGTTCACCTTGTATGACAAAAGTTTCCTTAAATGTTGGCATAGCTAATTGTTTGAGTAATAAAGTTACGTATTTGCGGTTTGTCGCTGCTGTTAGCGGCGGTGGGAAAGAGCCCTTATGTCAACTTCCCTGGGTTTTATTTGTTGAATATCCGTTAGTCCTCAATTTCTTATTTTTATACTATGCAAACACTAGAAAAGGAAGCGCCGGTTGTTTCATTCCGCAAAAAAGAGATCGTCAAAGAATATATTGCTGTTCTTGATGAGCATATACAGGATTTGAAAGAAGGTAAGGTTGACCGTGCCCTCGAGATCCGTGAGTTTGCGGGTATGCTGCATATACACCCCGTACACCTGAGTGCAACTATCAAAGAAGTAACGGGCCGGTCTACCTGCAGTCTCTATGAAGAAAGGTTGGTGCGAATATCGAAGGAGCTTTTATTGAACACCAGTTTACCTGTTGCGCAGATTGCAAGACAGCTTACCTACGATCCTTCCAACTTCACCAAGTTTTTTAAAGCATTTACAGGCACTACGCCTAAAAAATTCAGGGATGAACATCATATGTCCTGAAAATCTTAAAGTGTCACCATTTTTTCTTAAACTATCACCACGACCGCCAGGCGATTTAGTTAGACTTTTGTGTTCTAAAAAATAAATACATGTCAACTATTCAAAAAATTGCTCTTGTAACCGGCGGCAGCCGTGGATTGGGAAAAGATATGGCAACCAGTATTGCCGCCCGTGGTATCGATGTAATACTTACTTACCGTAATAAAGAAGCCGAAGCACTAAAAACTGTAATGGAAATAGAAGCAATGGGGCGAAAAGCAAAAGCCCTGCAGCTCGATATGGGAGAAGTTCAATCGCTTGGTGATTTCCTAACGCAACTACAGCACACGCTTCAAACCAATTGGACAACTCCTCATTTTGATTTCCTGGTCAATAATGCGGGGATGGGAGCTACGGTGCCTTTTTTGGATGTAACGGAAAAAGTGTTTGATGATTTTATGAATGTGCATTTTAAGAGTGTGTATTTCCTCACGCAGAAAACAGTTCCGTTGATCAACAAAGGAGGACGCATTATCAACATATCAACGGGCACCACACGTTTCAGTAATCCCGGCTATTCAGTATATGCGTCAATGAAAGGGGCTGTTGAAGTGTTTACAAAATACCTGGCAAAAGAATTAGGTCCGAAGGGTATTAGTGCTAATGTAGTGGCTCCCGGCCCTATTGAAACCGATTTCAATAACGCCGCAATAAGAAGTAACCCTCAAATGAAGACGGCTCTCAGTTCGCTGTCACCATTAGGAAGGGTAGGGGAAGCAGCAGATATCGGCGGAGTGGTGGCATTTCTTTGTACGCAGGATGCCGCCTGGATCAATGGCCAGCGGATAGAAGTAAGTGGTGGGATCAATGGATGACGCTGAGAGAATGCACGACACTCCTGATTTTGCTTCCAGCAAAAGAATAATCCACTACATCGGCTAGCTTTCCCGTGTCAACAACAGTGATTTTAATGTCGTTTGCAAAAACACTGCGCCAGCAAAATGGGAAGTGCTGTATTTTTATAAAATAGTGATCGTATAACACTTCTAAATTTTATAATGAAAAAGATAATTATTTCCCTGGTAGTATTAGCAGCCCTGATCCTGCCCACAACTGCAATCGGTCAAAAAAAAACAGCGATCACTGACTATCTCGGTTTGCCCGGGCCAATTTTGTTCGACAGTAAATCATATAAACTGGAATGGTCCTCGCATCCGGCCAGTAATTATTACAAACAGGAATATATCATGGCTGGGGACAATCTTGCAACATTCAATACAATGATCCTTGTAGAGCTTGTTGCCGGCGATATAAAAATAAAAGATGCCGCCGCTGCAAAAATTGACGAGCTGAAAAAAATGAAGGCTTCCAATCCGATGGTTAACTATGAATCGTTTGATAACCCGAAGACAGGCGAGTACATGATCGATTTTCTATTGAGCCAGAACACCGCTGATGGAAAGGATATCAGTATCATTGAAAGAAACGTGTATCGTTACCTTCCGTTTAACGGCAAAAACGGAACCAAAGGGGTTATTTTATTTGCAATCAGTACAAGAAGTTACGGAAATAAGATCAATAGCTTTCTGACTTCGCTAAAAGCGAAAAAAAGTGATCTTGTCAACAAAGCCGCCGCGTATAAGTTTCCGGGGTTGAAGCTCGTAAAGTAATGTCGCTGTTGCTTTAAACGAAGGTTTTTGCGTGGGCTGGGATTGTTTCAATGCTGTAATATATTGTTTGAACGTTTTCAAAGATGACCGGTTAATGTTTCTTCGATGAATTTCCAGAGTTGATCGGTATTTCCGCGGATACGCTTTTCATGTTCTTCACGGCTTATAGTTGGTTGCGACTGTACGCTGGACGAGCCAAATAACTTTTGGAAGATATTCATATATCCTTTTGGTGGAAAAGACGGTAAAGTGAATATAAAGGAAGCTAATGGAATATGGAATTTCGACAGATCAGATTATTATGTAATCATAGCCTGTAATCGTACAGCAGTTTCTTTTTATCGCTTATAAATTGTATCAAAGCCGCTTGCGATGATATTGAAATACTAACGAATCCTTTTTTTCTCGCGGCAAAACGGCGGTATCGCTTCAGCCGGCCTACATGGCGGGTCTCGGAGCCTGCACCAGAAATCACATAATGCGTCGAACCTTTTTTGGGTTTTAACAATTCAAGGTGATGTTCGTGACCCGACAGGTAAAGAGTTACATGATTGGCATAAAGGATGGGTTGTAATAACTTCCTTAATTTTTTTATACGGCTGTTATGTCTCCGGCTTCCACCAGTATGTAAAGGATGATGACCGGTTACAATTTTCCATTTAGCTTTGCTGCTGCTGAGTACGTTTTTCAGCCAGGTTAATTGCTGCTCCACATAACCCGGAAAATACTTGGTATTATCGGCAGGTATTCCTCTTAATTGTTTTTCGATTGGCTCTGTATCAAGAAATACAAATAGTATTGAATCACTGCAGGCAGCGATGCTGGTATCGTAATACCGCGCCGGCATATACCAGCGATCGTTTTCAAATGTATAATTAACCTGTGCTTGCGGGTTTAACAGGTAGTCATGATTACCCAGTACAGCCATCCATTTTCGCCGCAGCGGTGGAGCATCGTAAACGTTTTCGAAAGAATGGATCCATTGCGAATCGTTGACGTCTCTAACTCCGGCAGGATAAAAATTATCGCCAGTCGAAATGACAAATGAAATATTCAATTGCTTACCGGCTGCCGCCATAGCTGCGGCAACCTCACGTTGCGAAGGGCTGCCCATTTGTCCCCAATCACCTACAACAAGAAAATCAATCGCGTTATCAATGCGGGTAAGGCGGGGGATCGTATCCGTTCCTGGCGTAGCAAATGCCAGTTGGCAAAAAAGCGAGGATATCCCAAATAAAGTACAGAGCGCATAACGGTTGAGCATAATCGTAAATTACAAAAATGTTGCCGGGTGTGATTTGCATACATGGCCGGTCATGGACTTAATTATACTTTTTTGAAAATCTCAAAAACGATCTTTTGGCATAATTAATTTTAAAACGATGATCTTTCGCGAGGAAGATTATTCGTTTTAATAGGCAAGTGATGCTGCTAAACGGATCCCAGGTCACTGCCTGATAATATTTATCTTCGCAGCTTGGCAATTGAAAAGTTACAGATCGATGAGTTCCTGGAGCTGGGAAAAAAATTACCGGTACTTGATGTTCGTTCCCCGGGGGAGTTTGAGCATGCACATATTCCCGGTGCATACAATCTTCCTTTGTTCACCAATGAAGAAAGAAAGGTTGTCGGTACAGCGTATAAGCAGCAAAACCGCGAAACCGCTATCAAGCTGGGTCTTGATTTTTTTGGGCGCAGAATGCGGCCAATGGTAGAAACGGTTGAATCGTTATTTAATTCACTTTCTGTTGTTGCTCCAAAAAAAATATTGGTTCATTGCTGGCGTGGCGGTATGCGCAGTGCCGGTGTTGCCTGGTTGCTGGACCTGTACGGATTTAAGGTCTATACATTGGTTGGCGGATATAAAAGCTACCGTCACTGGATAAACAAATCTTTTTCATTTCCTTTCGATTTTAAAGTATTGGGTGGCTATACCGGTTCAGGAAAAACATATGTACTGGCTGAAATGGAGAAAAAAGGGAATGCTATTATTGATCTTGAAAAATTGGCGGGTCACAAAGGTTCTACTTTTGGAAATATCGGCATGGCTAAGCAACCGACGCAGGAAATGTTTGAAAATTTATTGGGTAATGCATTGAGACCGTTTATAAATAATAATGTTGGCCCGCTCTGGTTAGAAGATGAAAGCCAGCGGATCGGTCATATCAATATTCCACCTGCTTTCTGGAACAGTATGTCCCAATCACCCGTTTTTTTTATCGATGTTCCTTTTGACGAAAGAGTGAAACAAATTGTTAAGGAATATGGTGAGCTGGATAAGGAAAAAATGGAGGACGCTATTATACGGATCAGGAAAAGGCTTGGCGGACTGGAAACAAAAACGGCACTGGAGCACATGGCAGCAAACGATATGGAATCATGCTTTCGTATTCTGCTGAAATATTATGACAAATTATACCGGAAGGCACTTGTCCACCGGCAGAAGTCAAACATCCCCGTCACTAATCTGCATTGCACGACGGTTGATGCTTTGACGAACGCTACGAGGTTAACAGCAACAAAAGCAATAATAAAATGACCCCCACAGAAGAAATAATCAAGCTCACACAGTACTCACATGGTGCGGGATGCGGGTGTAAAATATCTCCCGCGCTACTCGAAGAAATTCTCTCCGGCAGTATGGCGATGCCGGATAATAAAAATTTGCTGGTAGGTAATCATAGCAAGGATGATGCGGCTGTGTATGATATGGGAAATGGAACGGCTATTATTTCCACTACCGATTTTTTTATGCCAGTTGTGGACGACGCGTTTGAATTCGGAAGGATCGCAGCAGCGAATGCGATCAGCGATGTGTATGCCATGGGCGGAAAGCCTTTGATGGCCATTGCGATATTGGGGTGGCCGGTAAATAAGCTTCCCACACATATAGCCCGCAAAGTGATCGAAGGTGGAAAAAGTATATGTATCGAAGCCGGTATTCCTTTAGCCGGGGGCCATAGTATTGATTCGCCGGAACCTATTTTTGGCCTTGCTGTAAGCGGGATAGCCAATGTGGAAAACATCAAGCAGAACAATACGGTGAAGGCAGGCGACGTATTATATCTCACCAAGCCATTGGGTGTGGGTATTTTGACGACTGCTGAAAAAAAGGGATTGCTGAAACCCGGGCATGCAGGAATAGCAGCGCAGCAGATGATGCAGTTAAATAAAATTGGCGAAGCACTGGGGAAAGTAAAAAAGATAAATGCCATGACCGACGTAACCGGGTTTGGATTTTTGGGTCACTTAACGGAGATGGCTGAAGGAAGTGGCTTAAGTGCTGTTATTCCGGATATTTCTCTTGTTCCACTGATCAACAACGATCTTGAATATTATATAAGCAATCAGTGTGTGCCCGGTGGTACACATCGTAACTGGGACAGCTACGGACATAAGATCTTGATCAGTGATGGGTTTAAAGAAAAGAACGAAATAATAAAATGTATTCTCGCCGATCCTCAAACGAGCGGAGGGTTACTTATTGCTGTTGATCGCGGCGCTGTGAGGGAAGTGGAACAACTATTTCAAGAATACGACCTGCAAAAGCACCTGCAGCCGGTAGGTTATTTTACAGAAAAAAGGGAAAAAGCCGTTTTAGTAGATATGGCAACCAGTTAATAGTTTTACTTATAAATAATCAGGATGAAAACAGCGGTCAGTTTTTGTTTTTGGATTCTAAGTCTCACAGGTTTTGCGCAGGAACCAAAAGAAATAGTTGCTGCTATAAGGAAATTGCAGTTCCTCGAAGGAGTATGGCAAGGTAAAGGGTGGATCCAGGATGGTAATACAAAAAGGCACTTCAACGAAACTGAAACGGTTTCTGTAAAACTCGGGGGCACGTTGATGCAAATAGACGTATACGGAACATCCGCTGAAAGTGATTCGGTGATCATCAACAGTGGGCTCGCGGTCATCAGGTACAACGTGACCAGCAAAAAATATGAAATGCATTTTTTCCAGGCGGATGGTTCCGTCGCCGAGGCACAGGTAATTATAAAAGATAAAAATACTGCCGAAATCAACCTGAACCGGGGTTCATCGTATACACGGTTTGTTATCGGCACCCGTGATAATGTTTGGTTTGAACAAGCTTTTACAAGCAGTGATGGGAAAGACTGGGAACAGTTTTTTGAGATGAAACTGGTTCGTCAATAAGTCCGCAAAGAGTCTCAATTATAATGAAAAGAGATCAAGAGCTCCGTTCAGTCTTATCCTGTAATGTTCAAGTTTGGCTTTATCCTTTTGCTGAACAATATTTTCTATTTCGGGCGCATAATTAAGAAGGTTGAATACTTTTATAGCCGTTGACATTTCCATTATTTTTTTATCAGGTAATCCATAGCCTTCAAGATAACGCCATTGTGCATCGACAGAGAGGTCGTGTAGAGCGATCGATGTGTCCCAATACGCTCCAACCCCGGATATACAATTTTCCCAGTCGATGACGGCAATGATATTTCCTTTTTTATCGATCATAATATTTTTTAACCGTAAATCGCCATGCTGCAGGCAGGGCTGCTGGTTCCATTTGCTGATCTTAATTAATTCTTTTTTCAACAAGCTCATTGTTTTTTCACTGATCATTTTATTTTTTTTCAGCATGTGCAGCCGGTCTGTTATATTCAGTTCATCGTCAAGAAAATTCTTCCAGGTTTTATTTTTAGAAAGTGTGTTTTGTGACCAGTCAAATAAATGCCCGAAGCCTTTGGTAGAAACGCTATGGATCAGGGAAGCTAAACGTCCCATTTCTTTTATAATATCGGAGCCGCTTTTGTGGTGCGTAGCTTCTTCGCCATCGATCTTTTTGGAGATCATATACGGCATGGGAATAATGTCATTGCCTACTTCGAGTATCTCGGGTACCGGAACTCCTTTTTCCTTTGCCTTTGCTACCGCCCATTGTTCTTTTAAGAAAGACTGGATCGTTTCCGGTTTGTCACTGATACGCACTACCAGTTCATCTTTCCCGGCCTTTACCGAGTACACATAGTTCGTCAGTCCGCCACCAAGCGGTTTAACGGTAATTCGTTTTCGGGGGAAATGATGTTGAATAAGCTGAGTACTAAGCTTTGCGTATTTGTTTATTTCCGCTTTGGTGCGATTTTCCATAATTTAATTTACTGTGTCGCGCTGCATATCTGCAAACCTGAATAAAAGATCACCGAATTCAATGAAATCCTGCAACCGGATGGTATCCGATATTCCTTCATAAGAGAGCGATGGGTTCCCTACATGCACAGCTAGTCCGACTCCTTTTAAAAACGTGTCCATCTCCGAATCGCCGGCACCAACGGAGTGTGCGAGATCAAACTGCAACAGGGACGCCATTTTCTCTGCACCATATAATTTATTGACCCCCCTGTGCGTGATGAAATTGTTTTGCTTCGTATGCTGGTAAGCCATCAAGCGGTCTGCGGGAATATCAATAAGAAGCAGGATCATGCAAATTGGTTTAGAAAGCAATTCTTTTCCAAGGTCCTCCAGGGATGTTGAGGTCACAGAAGATGCGCTTGTATATTTTTGCTGAAGATGAGGTATTCTTTCCGCATTTGCGGTCCAGATGATCTCGCCGGCTTTCCAGTCTTCAGGATAATAAAAAAGAATGACATCATCGATATTATCTTCTGCTAATTTTTTTATTCCATTGAATACGGTGTGAATTTCATCGGCTGCCAAAGGAAAAGAGGCTAATTGTTCAAATGCGAATTCCTCTTCATGTTTAGTAATAAACCCGAGCTGGCTACCATTTAATAACACAACAGGAATTGCGGCATTCGAAATCAGGTACCAATCTTTGGCGAAAGTGCGGATAACTGAAAGCGGAAAACGAAGTGTATTAATTACAATGGGCCGGCCAACATTATATATCCGTTTTAACCCCGTTTCCACTGAACGGTGGATGACGGTCCGGCCCTCAAACTCGTGCACGGCCGTACCATCAAGATCAGTGATTACCGCACCTTCCCTGCTGAAATTGCTGTTTTCGAAAAAAAATTGCAGCCGTGATATCTGATCGTCCTTTAGTATCATAGTTGTACTGATACAAAAGCTTTGCCAGTATAACTGAGGATGAACATCCTAATCAAATAATCAGGGTAATCCTGGCATTTATATTTTGCCGCTAATACAAATGCACGGTGATAAGAAACATAAAATGTTTTACATTAGTGTAACAACGCATTCCTCCAACTTAATTTGCCGGATATGAAAAAATTATTCCTTGCAGTTGCCCTATTTCCTTTGTTATCCTGCACGGGGCAGCAGGCAAATGGTAACCGGGTTAAAGAAGTTGTTTTTAAAAATGTAAGCGTTATTCCAATGGACAAGGAGGAAGTGTTGGCAAACCAGGACGTCGTAGTTATGAATGGTGTCATCACAGTGATTGGCCAAACTTCCAAAGTTAAATACAGTAAAGCAGCTATCGTGGTCGATGGTACAGGCAAATATTTATTGCCGGGTTTAGCAGAGATGCATGCTCATGTTCCACCGGTTGATGATATTGAACCGATGAAAGAAGTGCTGATGCTTTTTACATTAAATGGTGTTACTACGATCCGCGGAATGCTTGGTCACCCGGTGCATTTGGAATTGCGCAGTAAAATTCAAAGTGGTGAGATCATTGGTCCGCGATTTATTACATCCGGCCCGTCATTCAATGGTAACAGTATAAAGACCACGGCCGACGCGGAGGCCATGGTTCGGGAACAAAAAAAAGCAGGTTATGATTTCTTGAAATTGCACCCCGGACTAACCAAAGAGAATTTTGCCGCCATCGTTGCGACAGCTAAAGAGATGGATATTCCGTTTGCAGGCCATGTGTCTTTTGACGTGGGGGTATGGAGTGCTATTGCGGCGGGTTACGCAACGATTGATCACATGGATGGCTTTGTAGAAAGCCTTGTGCCGGGCATAGAAAATATAGACGAACAACAGGCAGGTTTGTTCGGGTTATTTATTGCAGATAAAACGGATGAGGCCGGTATTCAAAAATTAATGGATTCATTACGTAATCATCATATCTGGGTGGTGCCTACTCAGGCATTGGCGGAACGCTGGTTTCACCCAACCAGAGATGCTGAAGCTTTGGGTAATGAGCCGGAAATGAAATATATGGACCCTGCTACGGTGAATAACTGGATCAACACCAAGAAAAACCTCCTGAAAAATCCAAGCTATCGTTCTGCGACGGTGACGAAATTAATAGAGCTCCGCAAAAAACTAATTGCTGCCTGTAACAAAAATAACGTTGGCCTGCTGCTGGGTTCCGATGCTCCACAAGTATTTGATGTACCAGGGTTTTCTGTTTATCATGAATTGCGTTATTTGGTCGACGCGGGCCTGACTCCTTACGAAGCATTAAAAACAGGAACCGTGAATGTCGGGAAATTTTTGAGCCGCGCAGATATCGGCGTTATAAAAACAGGTGCTGTTTCTGATCTTTTGCTGTTGAATGGTAACCCATTAAAAGATGTTACACAGGCCAAAAATATTGAAGGCGTAATGATGGGTGACCGTTGGTTTCCCAAATCTTTTATTGACGCTGAATTAAAAAAGCTTGAAAAAAAGAAATAGCGCTGATTTACCAACTGGTTTTTATCGTACCGGGAATTTCCATCACCAGGGCTTCACCATAACACGCAGCAGGAGTCTGGTAGCCGGGCTTTAAGTCTCCCTGTAATATTTTTTGGGCGATGGTCAAACAACTTTGTGCTGTAAGCGTATAACCATCGGCGCATGTAAAGTGGGCAGTCACTACGCGGCCTTTTGCATTCTTCGCTTCACCCCATATCAAACTTTTTGCTGCACTGCGTTGTTCGTCATTGGGGCCTGCGGGGCGTTGTTTGATTTTTTTTCGGATAACATTTTTCACTGCGTTTTTTCGTAACAGCCAGTTGAACCCGTTTTGTAACTTCATCAGTCTAAAAACGTTTCGTTTTACGGCAGTATACGTTTCAATGTTTGCTATGCCGGTAGTGAAATGCGCCGTTGATACATCACCCCATGGAATGCTCATGACAAATAATTTTGAAATTCCAAAATCCACCAGTATCCCTTTTTCACCCAGTGGTTTTGTAACTATCTTACCGTTTTCTCTTGCAGCCCCGCCTTCTCCAAGTTTGCTGACAATGGTCATTGCTGTACCATGCGACACCGCTCCACCCAAAGAAGCAAAAGCCAATTTCAGGTGAGTAGCATCGGGCAACTTATTTTTTAAATGTAAGGCCATGCAGTCGGTCGGTACCACGTCGAAGCCAGCGCCGGGCAACAACATTATATTTTTTTCCCTGGCTTGTGCGTCCAATCCTTTGATCATTTCAAATACAGCAATATCTCCATTGATATCGATATAATGAGTATTGGTGTGCAAACAGGCATCGATCATCTGCCGCGCCGTACCGGCAAAAGGCCCCGCCGCATGTATTACCAACTTTATTTCGGACAGGGCGGCTTTGATCGCAGCGGCATCGTTGAGATCAATGATCTTGTAAGGAAAATTTAGTTTTTCTGCCAATGGCTTAATACTTTGTTCATTCCGGCCTGCCAAAACCAGCCGCAAGCCATATTGTGCAGCGTACCTTGCGATCAGCCCGCCGGTATAACCGTTGGCACCATAGAGAAGAATCGAATCGGCGTTCATTAATTTTATCAGTGATTACCGGAAAGTTAAGCTAATCTTACGGCTATCCATTGGTGAAAGACAAGTGGCATTCAAAGTTTCGTAAGCTGCAACTAAAGGGTGCATTCCAAATTCATCTTGCTGCGGCGGCGCAGCAACAAATGGCTCATACACTTTTACTGATTACTTAATTTTCAAACTTTTAGAGATGTTGTATATAAAATTTTCGCTCAGCTATTCTTTGACGCATGGATGTTTCTCAATATGAGAGCCTATGTTTTCTATGTGACTATGCGGTAAAAAAGGTTTGAACCACAATAGATACATTGGCACATAGACCAAACACATAGGTCTTCCTGATTTACTAAGCGAAAATTTGGAATGCACCCCACTTAAATGGATAGCTGCTGTTAATTTAGTATATTCATAGTAAACCTGCAGGTATGCTACGAGCACTTTTTATTTCGATAACTATCTGTAGTTTATTGTTTCCGTTTCAGTCTTTTCCGCAAACGCTTCCTTCAATACTCACTGCTATCCGCGATAATGATTTGGCCAAAGCCAATTTGCAGGTTGCCAGTGCCGTCGATATTTCCGTTGTTGATGCAGATGGTGATAATGCACTCATGTATGCAGCTTTGTATTCTTCCACGGACTGTATGAAGTTATTATTAAAGGCGGGCATTGATGTGAATGCAAAAAACAAGCTTGGTGAAACTGCCCTTATTTGGTCTTCCCATGATATAGAGAAAGCGAAATTGCTTTTGGATCACAAAGCCGATGTTAACGCGAAGACAGTTGCGGGTAATACCGTGTTGTTGGCTGCATGTGCAGGCGAGGGGCAAACCGGCATGATCAAACTATTGCTGGACAAGGGTGCTGATCCGCTTGCAAAAAATACAAAAGGAAGAACAAGTCTTATGCAAGCCGCACTTTTTGGAGATACCGCCGCCGCCTCTTTGTTAATGGCCAAAGGCATCAACATTAATGCGAAAACAAAAGACTCAGAGACTGCACTATTCATGGCGGTAAAATCTGTCAACAGGCAAATGGTGTATTGGCTATTGAATCATGGTGCTGATGCGAACATCCTCGATAATTATAAGGCGTTGCCGTTATCGTATGCCGTGACGGTAAATGAGCCGGAAATAGCCATGGCGTTACTTCAAAAGACAATAAATATCAATACACCCGATATCGACGGGATGACATTACTAATGTGGGCCACTTACAGTGAGTATGATAATCCACAGATCATCCAGGCATTACTTGACAGGGGAGCCCGCTTAGATCTCAAAGACAAGAATGGCAGCACTGCGCTTGGCTGGGCTTTAAAAAAAGGTAACACAGCAACAGTAGCGTTACTAAAAAAGGCAGGTGCGCAATAACTATATTTCACAAAGGTTCTAAATAAATCGTTATGAGAAAGTTTTTAGTCATCACTGCTATCGTTGTATCAATCCTGGGATTCAGGAGCATCACGACTGAACCAAATGACCCCGCGGAAATTAAGACGGCGATAAACAAGAGTCTTCCTTTGTTGCAAAGCAGCAGCCATCAGTTTCTCGTTAATGCCGGTGGTTGTCACTCGTGCCATGGACAGGGATTGGGGGGTGTTACTTTTTCCATGGCAAAAGAAAAAGGTTTCGCGGTAGCTGACAGCATTGTTAACGAAGCAATGGATAGTATTAGTAATAATTGGACCGCACGAATGCCGTACCTCGCACAAAATGAAGATCCGGTTGCTATTGTTATGTCAGGCGGTTACGACCTTTGGGCTTTATCTGCAACGAAATATAAAACGAATAAGACAATACAGTTACTCGCCAGGAATATTATGCACCGGCAAAAAAAAGAGGGGAATTGGGTAAGTCCCAACTTACGGCCACCGTTGGAATACTATTCTTTTTCTGCAACAGCTTTGGCGCTAAAAGGTATCCAGGCACATTTGCCACCGGTATTTCAGAAAGAAACACAGCAACGTGTGGAAAAAGCAAAAAATTGGATGATGACAAATACACCTGTTGCCAATGAAGAAAGAGTGTTTCAATTATTAGGGCTTGTCTGGTCAAACGGCGATAAGCATTTTATAAATAAACAGGCGAAAAATTTGTTAGCGCTGCAGCGGGGCGATGGCGGGTGGTCACAACTTGATGCATTACCAACGGATGCGTATGCGACCGGCCAGAGTTTGTATGCTTTAAATCAGTGCGGCGAATTAGATGTCGCTGCTCCTGCTTTTCAAAAAGGTATCGCTTTCCTATTACGAGCGCAATTAGATGATGGCTCATGGAAAATTCAAACACGATCTTTTCCTTCGGTGCCATATGTAGACAGCGGCTTTCCACATGGTGACAGCCAGTTTATATCGGCAGCAGGAAGCAATTGGGCAACCATGGCGCTGTTGCTTGCCGCCCAATAGAGAAACTACTACATGCGTATTAAGATCGGTTCGGCATTAGTGTTCCGAATCAATCGCTGCCCCCGCGATTTATGTTTTATTACGACGGTTGTTTCGTAGCAAATAATTATCTTCCTCCTTCGCAAAAAACAGATGATGAAAAAACAATTTGCTCTTTCCATTTTATTATTCATAGTTATTGGCGCGGGTGCACAATCGTTGTCAAAAACGGAACAACAGGTAATAAAGGATGTAGATGCAGACCTGAATACCACTCTTGCATTGTTGAAAGAATCGGTGAATATAAACAGCGGCACCTTTAATGTGGCAGGTATAAAAAAGACAGGCCATCTGTACGGGATGGAACTTGCGGCGTTAGGATTTACGGTGGATTGGGTTTCTATGCCGGATTCTTTGAAAAGAGCGGGACATATGGTGGCATACCGGAAAGGAAAGAAGGGAAAAAAACTTTTTCTTATCGGCCATCTCGACACCGTGTTTGAGCCTGATATGCCTCCTAATCCTTTTACAATGCTGAATGACAGTACGGCAACCGGCCAGGGCGTAGTTGATATGAAAGGCGGCGATGTATTGGTGATAGCAGCACTGAAAGCATTGCATAAACAGGGCTTGCTGGATGATGTGGGTATTACGGTCTATTTTACGGGCGATGAAGAGAATGCAGGTGAACCCCGTGATATCAGCCGTGGTGATTTTATTGAAAGAGCAAAGCAGCATGATATCGCCCTGGCATTTGAAGGTGGCAGTTTGCAAACCGTTGCTACGGCACGCCGCGGTGCCAGTGAGTGGACGTTGGAGGTCGAAGGAAAACAGGCACATTCATCGGGTGTATTTGGTACAGCAGGGTACGGATCCATTTATGAAGCGTCACGTATCATTAACTCATTCAGGGAAAGATTAAGTAAACAAAAATATTTAAGTTTTAATCCCGGTTTGTTCGTTGGCGGATCGGAAGTCAATTATGATTATGGAGGGCAGAAAGGTGACGTGTCGGGTAAAACGAATATCATTTCTCCAAGAACGGTGGTGATTGGCGATCTGCGGTTCTTAAGCGAGCAACAAAAAGAACGGGCAAGAGATACTATGCGAATGATCGTGTCGAAGCACCTGGCTGGCAGCAAGGCAACGATCAAATTTAAAGACGGCATTCCTGCAATGCCGCCTACCCCCGGTAATGAAGCGTTGGTGAAACATCTCAATGCTATTAATATGGCACTTGGCTATGGTGTGGTGAAAGCCGGAGATCCGGGATCGAGGGGTGCTGGTGATATCTCTTATATTGCAAAATATTTGGATTGTTTGGATGGACTCGGCGCATCCGGCAAGGGGTCACATGCTCCCGGGGAAATAATTAATTTAAAAGAATACCCAAAGCTTATCAAACGGACTGCGTTACTGATTTACCGGCTGACAAGATGAATGCAGGGCTCAAGAACGCCGGTCGGAGTTTCAAAAATTTACTTAATACCGGCAACGGGGCAAGAACACGTGGAAAGCGATTACTATTGAAAAAGATAAAGTTGCAGTCCGGCATTTATTCTCCTGACCGTGATTGCTGATAAGGGCGGCGTTAATTTAAAACAGCTGATTTTTACAAAATGAACCCGTGAGCATGTATAAAAAATAACCCCGCTTATTTATGGCGGGGGCTTATACTTTAAAAAAGATAATGAAAGAAAGAAGTTGACCGATATCAGATTTCCAGGTATTTCACCTGTTGGCTTTTACAAGGATAATTTGGATCGGTTTTACAAGGAATTGGTTTGGTTTTTCAAGGGACCGGTTCTTCAGTATGATGTTGGATCGTATGATTGAAGTATCAATCAACTTCTGATACAAACATAGAGCGACTGCTGATATCATGCAATAGGAATATTACCGCATTGGCCAACGAAATTTACGTAGCAAACTTTTGATTCCAACTGCCTCTTATTGGTTTTCAATAGATTGTTTAACCGGGACTTTAAGCCGCCGTTGAAAAAAATTGCAAAAAATTTCAGGACAGTGAATTGACCCAGGTAAGCTTGTAATCATCTTCTTTTCCTTTTGTGCAGGTAAATAAAAAGCAGGTAGTGAAAATCATATTGACGTTGTCCGTGGCGGTGGATGCGTTAACAACACCGCTTACATGCGCCTCAATAGAAGATGCTTCGATGGCTTCCCAGCCGGGTTCTACTTTTTCAAGGGTATAGCCGGTATCATAGCGACGGACCGCCAGCTTTTCGACAAGGTTTGTAAGCAAGCGTGATTCAACAAGCGTAGCCGTTATTTCAATAACAGAGGTTTTCATGTTGTTTTTTTTGTTTGGTTTTTTCATAGCGTTTTTTTGTTTTTACGGGTACGGGTTAAACTAAAAGGCACGAATGCGGCATTTAAGGGTCTTCAAACAACGGTTCACCAAATACTTTTTCATGGGGTGGGATTTCTCTGCTCCCGATTGCGATATGAAGTAACGACACAAAGCGATTGAGAAAAATAGAGGTACCTTTTATTTTAGTGTAATAAATGGCTTGGGGTGTTTGTAGAATAACAACTACCTGCTGAAGTTAGTGAGTTGAAAATGAAGGCATAAATGCGACTGAGCCGTACGTATGGGTGTTTGTATAAGCTATATTACGGCTTCTTATAAGAGGCTTCCGGAGTGGCAAGCTGGTTTTTACGGTAACTGGCACAAAAAAACCGGTTCGTTAGAACCGGTTTCTTAATATAAAGAGCGTCTTAATTGAATAAATACCGAAGTCCGAACTGCATATAATAAGTAGAAACGATACTTACATTGTCTCTAAAGGTTTCAGTAACCAAAGAGCCTCTGTCGGTCTGCAATTGGAAAGTTGGTCTAACACTGCTTCCGGGAATCAGCGAACTTACATTCGTCGGAACAAGGATAGCCGGCGAATTCACTGTTTTTATTTTACCCCAAGAACTGTTTATTAGATTTCCAAAATTGAAAACGTCCAAACTAAACTGCAACGTGTTCCTGTTTTTGCCGAGGTTAACAAAAACGTCCTGCAAAAATTTCAAATCAAGTTGTGAACGCCATGGCATCTCCGCGCCATTTCTTTCGGCATATTGCCCTTTATATTTTCTCAGGTATTTATCCTGTTCTATATAAGCAAAAAACAGGTCGCTTTGCTGCTGTGGGGTATAGGTAACTGCGGAAGCTCCTGAGCCAATTGTTTTAGAAACAAAAGTAATTTCAGAAGGATCCTTTGGAATATAGATCAGGTCATTACCGTTGTAGCCATCCCTGTTAAAGTCCGCAGCATACACATAGGAGAATCGTCCATCAATGGAGCCGTTGTAAAATATAGATATAGTTGAAGCAAGATGTTTAAGGTATTCCTTACGGTAAGTAAAGCCAACAGTCACACGGTTAGGCACAATGAAACCTGCATTGCCAAGTAGAGGAGTATTTGAGCCGTTTACAGTGGAAGTACTCTGCCAGGCGCTTAAAGGTTGATCTCCACCACCATCAAAAAGATTGTTAGCAAGAGAGTAAGTGTAGGCTGCAAAAGCCGAAAATCCTTTACTAAACTGCTTTTCAATTTTTGTGGAAAAAGAAAGATAGTGCCCCTTACTTCCATTATCCATTACGGTTGCATTTAATGCCTGGCTACCCCTTGCATCACCGTTAGGAACCGCCGTACTTGGATTAGGATTAGTAGTGGCATTGTATGTTGCACTCGTAAGAGGATTCACAAACTTATCCTTCGTCAAGTTGGGATAGATCATTCTTGTATCAGGGTAGCCCGCAACGTTCAGTGCCACAGGATTTACAAGGTTTGCATTTCTAAACACAGCAGTGTTGATGTCTTTGTTAAAAATAACTTCGACGGTTGCAACAAATCCACCACCTAAATTTTTATCAACGCCGATACTTGATTTCCATGTTTGAGGAAATTGAAAGTCGGGAGACAAGGCACTTATTGTACCGGGTATAGCAGTTCCCGCAGGAGGAACTGTTGCAGGCCTGTAGGCCGATGGGTCAGGATTGAAAGGTCCCGGAACACTTGATCCGCTTGCCGATGTAGTTAACTGAAGCATGCCCGCATCGCCTGACTGGCTTACTATCCATACGAATGGAACTTTACCACTGAAGATGCCTGTACCTCCACGCAACTGTAAAGAACGATCGCCTAGTACATCAAAATTGAAACCAATGCGGGGCGACCACAATATTCTTTTCTTTGGTAACACGCCAGTATTAATTGTTTCTCCGTTGGCAAATGTCAGGGGTTCTATCAGCGGATGAGTTTTGATTTCAGTTACATCCGGGTACGTTGGCAGATCTGCTCTTAATCCAAGCGTAAGTCTGAACCTGTCATTGAGTGATATTTCATCTTGTATATAAGCGGAGTATTGTGCAAATTTGAAACTTGGAAAAGCCTGTTCAAAGTTGGGAGAAAGCGAGTAGGTCTGTGCAAAGTTGATAGGGTTTACACCACCGGTAAAATCTTCCCAGGAATTAAACACATAGTAACTGGTGCCGAAACGTTGAAACCCGTTGATCGTTTCGCTTAGATCAGCCTGTAAGCCTGCGGTCCATGCGTGCTTTCCAAAAGTAAAGGTCAGGTTATCAACGATCGAATACATTTTAACTTTTCTCAGGTTCCCGTAAGAAAAAGGTTCATATCCAAAAGTGGCGAAAGAGGTACCGTCTTTCAGAATATCCACCAGGGGAAACACTTCGCTGTCCGATTCCCTTGAATCGTTTTGGTAAGTGTATGTTCCTCTCAAAACGTTAGAAAACCTCTTTCCAAACTGCGAGTTTAACTCTGCAGAAGCAGAGTAGAAATTGGCTCCCTGGAAATAGTTAGTGTTCTTAAACCAAAGCATTTGATTGCTCTGGCGGCCACCTCCACTTGGGAAACTGAAGCCCGAACCACTCGTTGATGTACTGACAGGGTTAGGATCACCACCTTCTACCTGGCTATAGCGGATATTCAACCGGTGTTTTTGATTAATATTCCAGTCAATGCGACCCATGATCTTGGTACGCTTTATCTCCGTATTATAATTGTCATAAGGGCCTGTTGCGTAGCCGTAGGTGCTTGCAAGGTATTGGCTCATCATGTCCATTTCCGCAGAAGTCGGTCTTGCGACGTTTGGATTAGATGGAGAAAAAGGATTAGAAGAAGTAGCAGCAACGAGGTTTTGTACCTGTTTTGGTTGATTCTCTGTTTCGTAATTAAGAAAGAAGAATAATTTGTTCTTAATAATCGGACCTCCAACTCGTACACCAATTTGCTCAAAGTCGAATGGCGGTCTTACAAATTCCGTCTTACCTACTTTATCACCCTGTTGTTTCTCAGATCTCCAATATCTATATACCGAACCTGAAAACTTATTTGTTCCGGAACGGGTAACCGCATTTATCGAACTACCGATAAATCCTGATTGGCGTATATCGAACGGGGTAATACTTACAGATATCTCGTCAATAGCATCGAGTGAAATGGGTGTTCCATTAGCAGGTAAGTTGCCACCAATACCAAAGCTGTTGTTGAAATCCGCACCATCTATTGTAAAATTATTTTGGCGATAGTTACCTCCAGCTATAGACGAGCCATTCGATTGAGGAGTAGCGCGGGTGAGATCGTTGATATTCCTGGTAATAGTTGGCATTCTTTCAATATCCTGGCGGCTGATGTTTGTAACTGCACCCGTTCTATTGGCATTGAATATTGTCTTTCTTCTGCCGGTGGAAGTAACAACAACCTGTTGGAGAGTTTCTCCGGATTGAGCAAGTGTACTTGTCAGGTTAAAGGACTCGGCCAGCCTGAGTTGAATGTCTTCAAATTTTTGCGTCTCAAAACCTACAAAGCTAATCTCAATAAGATAGGGCCCACCGGATCGCATATTGGCAATTGTATACTGACCATTCGTATTCGAAATGGTGGTATATTTTGTTCCGGAAGGCTGGTGTGTAGCTGAAATAGTGGCTCCTGGTAAAGGGTCGCCCGTGCCAGCTTTGATATACCCGGTCATACTACTGGTCGTGACCTGTGAAAATGCTGTCAATGCTACAAATGTAACAGCGAGCATAAATAAGATTCTCTTAAGCATGATTGTTTTGTTTACAGTGTTTGCGTGCAAAGAAAGGGAATATTCCTGTGGGACAAATAAGCAAAATATTAACAAATTGCTACCCGCATAATTTTTTAAAGACACCGCTATCGTTTTAATAGCTGCCTTTGTTCCGATCCTTTAGCGGTGTTTATTTGTTATTACCTTTGCGACAAATAAATAAAGCATGTTTGACAGCATTGAGGCGGCGATACAGGACATCAGGGATGGGAAAATAGTGATAGTGGTTGACGACGAGGATCGTGAGAATGAGGGCGACTTTATTACCGCTGCTGCCAGCATTACACCCGAGATAGTCAATTTTATGAGTAAGCATGGCCGTGGCCTGATCTGTGTGCCGCTGCCCGAAGAACATTGCGATGACCTGGGGCTTGAACTCATGGTCAGCAACAATACCGCTCTCCACGAAACCGCATTTACCGTATCCGTGGATCTGCTTGGTCATGGTTGTACCACGGGTATCTCGGCCCATGACAGGGCCAAGACCATCAAAGCGCTGATCGATCCATTTCTCAACCCAGCAGAGCTTGGGCGCCCCGGTCATATTTTCCCGCTAAGAGCAAAAAAAGGGGGCGTTTTACGACGTGCAGGACATACGGAAGCCACCGTGGACCTGGCCAGATTGGCCGGGTTCGCAGCCCCTTATGGTGGTGTATTGGTCGAGATCATGAACGATGACGGTACCATGGCCCGCTTACCGGAACTGCTTGAAGTAGCTAAGAAATTCGATTTTAAGATCATTACCATCAAAGACCTGATTGAATACCGGATAAAACGGGATTCACTGATCGAGGAGATCGTAAGAGTAGATATGCCCACAAAGTTTGGTCATTTTAAGCTGGTGGCTTTTAAAGAAAAAAATTCAGCAAACGAACACCTGGCTTTGATAAAAGGCGGATGGGAAAAAGAAGAAGCGGTAATGGTGCGGATGCACTCATCGTGTTTTACAGGCGATATTCTCGGATCGCTCCGCTGCGATTGTGGCGAACAATTGCACAAAGCGATGGAAATGGTGGAGAAAGAAGGCAAAGGCGCTATCATCTATATGAACCAGGAAGGACGCGGTATTGGTTTGCTCAACAAATTAAAAGCTTATCGCCTGCAGGAAGGAGGAATGGATACGGTAGAAGCAAATCTTCACCTTGGTTTCCAGATGGACCAGCGGGATTATGGTGTTGGTGCACAAATCCTTCGTTATTTAGGGATCAGTAAACTCCGGCTGATCAGCAATAATCCAAAAAAACGCGTTGGCCTTGTGGGTTATGGGCTGGAGATTGTCGAAAACATTCCGATCATCGCAAAATCCAATCCTCACAATAAAAAATACCTTGAAACAAAGAGAGATAAGTTAGGGCATGAACTACAGGGAGAGTAATACGGTTCCCGTTACTCGTTTTTCCGTTTCTGGTTTCTCGTTTCGTGATTTTGACATGCTTGGCAAGGGTTGTCAATTGTTGCTTGCCTGAAAGTGTCAATCTTTAACAGGCGAAGAGACGAGTAGTCCAAACTAAAGAGGCTGGTCTTTTGCCGTTTCTGCTTTTTTATTTTCTTCTTCAGGGCGTACTGCTTCCGCTTTCTGTATGGAATCCATGGCCTCTTCTTTCTTTTTCTTTCTTCCAAAAAATTCGGCAAGCGTTTCAAATTCCTTACGGTAAGAAATACTGGCTCCTGAACGTTTAGTTCTTGCCGCGCCGGTGGTACTCGTTGTCAGGTAGTCAAGGTTTTGCCGGTAAAAAAAACTTGCCCTGATAGAGCCGCTTTGATTGATCAGCCATTCAGCCGTTACATCGGGCAGGAACTGTACATTTTGCTGGATGGTAGCCTGCAACGGCACATCAAGCGTACTGCCTAATGTCACAACAAACCTATCCTTGAACATTGATATCGGCACGTTAACATTAAAGTTGGTTTGATTGATATTAAAACTATTGGAGCTTTGCTGGTCGAGCAGGTTGCGGTTATAAACGGAACCACTGAAGTTGATACTGATATTATCCGTCTTCAGTATTTTAGACAGTTCACTATTTAATTTCTTATTGATCTCGTTAAAAAATAGTCCTGAGATACTGGAAATCGTATTATATGTTAATTCATTGATGGTGGAACCAAAACCCACATTTGTCGGTCCCGATTCCGGTGGCGCAAAGCTGTTGAATACGATGAGATAAGTGACCTGGCGATTGATATCGTTTGTATTATTCGCCATCTGTTCGATGCTTTTAGTAACAGCGAAATCATTTTTAACCTTACTGTTTGGCGGAAAATCCAGGTTAAATTTAAAATCGGGTTTAAACAGGTCGCCGGTCAGGTTGGCAACCACATATACATTATCCCTGAGCCTAGCATACGAAGGATCGAAATTCAATGCATTTACTAACGGCGAAAAACTTACGTTCTCTGCAATATATATTGCTTCAAATTTTATTTTAGCGCTATTGGGATCACCGGTCCATGAAATGAAGTTTTCTGTTCCTTTTCTTATCTGGAACGGTTTTTTAAAGAATGACTGAAATGTGAAAAGGTAATCGCCTTCTTCAATATCAAAGCGTCCACGCATACTCATTTTTTCATTGGTTCCGGCATGTATATTAAGAGTACCGGTTCCCTTTCCCTTTATTTCATCGCCGGTCAGATCGTCAAGTACTACCCGCACCGTTACAAGAGGGTTTGCTGTTACGTCGACATCATAGGTTACGTTCGATTCACCTTTGATATTTTGTTCTTCCATTTCACGTCCATATTGCCGCTCTACCATAAAGTCGGCAATACCCGACTCACGGCTTTTGGAAGAAGGAATGGTAACCGTGCTGCTATCTGTAGACGATGCAATAGCATCGATTTTCATAAACATGTCGGACTGGTGCCCCGAAAGAGAAATAGAACCCGTACCTCTTACCCGGCCATAGAATTGTTTGTTGTCATTATAATTGGTATTCAACAACAGAACCGGTTTATTGTTCTCCGCCCCTCTTGTATTAGGTTTAAGGGTGGTTGCTGTAAGATCGAAAAACATGTTTTTGAAAGTGGTATGCTGAATTCCACCAATGAGATAAACCGGGTTGCCGGAAACAGGGTCAGTCAATACGATACCATTTAAATCTATCTCGGTTGGCTTTAGTTCAATATCTGTATCGTCTATTTTATAAAAGCATTGTGTGAAATTTATTTTTAGCCCGGCATCTTTCAATCTTCCTTTCCCGGTTACCTGCAGTTTATTGAAAGCGCCGCGCAGATCAAAATCGCCGGTTACATAGCCCTGCATGTCCGAAAATAAATTGCCCAGGAAACGTTCAAGCACTTTTACCTGGAAATTATTTGTCTTCAGCGCTATCAGATTATTTTGTTGTTGTTCCGCATTGCCTAAGATCATGTCGACATTGAAGGCAAGACTATTCTGTGTGTTCTCTGTATTGCCTTTCGCTTTCAATTGTTTGGTTTTATTATCATACACCACATTTACCTCCACATTGCCAAGAGAATCATTATCCAAACGAAGACCTTCAGCAACGATATCGTCGGATGAGATATAAAGATTGTTAACCGGGTCTTCTACAACAAGGTTACCTGATACCAAACCCTCGAGCCTGTTTTTGGGCATAAAGAAAGGAGCGAAATCTCCGGCATTTACTTTTTTGAGCTCTACCAATACATCATTCCAGTCGCCCGTTTCAGATGGTCTTGTTTTTATTCTTACTTCCTGGTTACTTTCTTTTAGTACCAGTAGTCCGCTCGCGGGAATGTTCTTGCGAAATTCCAGTTCGCCATTGTCTTCTATGGTCCATGTTTTACCATTTACAATAAATGACGATGGATCGAATTCAATTTTTACGCCGTTATTATAGGTCAGCACCTGGGCGTTGATATCCGCCTGGTTAATAGCCTGGTTGGCGCCGGTATAGATCTGTACTTTTGAAATATCATCATGCGCATTGATGCGGAAAAGTGCCAGCGGTACATTCAGGCTGTCGCTGATATTAATATTGGAAGCCCCGCCATACACAACAAGACTATCGCGGTTTCCCTTTGCTGTCAGGTCCACATTATCAAAATTGTACCTGCCATATTTGAACTGCGGCACGTCGGCCGTAAGACTAAGCTGGTTGTTACGTGTATCAAGGTTGCCATAAATATGGCTGTTGTTAAAGCCCGAGAGACTACTGTCAATGAGTTTTATGTAATCGTCTACATATTGCGTCGTAATATCAAAGGTTAGTGATTGGTTTTCCGGATGCTTTCCTGGTGGTTTGATATAAGCGGGATAATATTTATTCAAAAAAAGTTTAAAGGCATCCGGCAGATCGCGGATCGTAAAGTCGCCAGTGACCGTCGCTTCAAATTCATTGGCTCTTGCTCTAAGCGTTTTTACGTTGTTGACATATTCGGACGATACGATCAGTGAGTCAAATGGCAGTGGATTTCCATTTCGTGTAAGTGACGCTTCCGTAATATTAGCATTACCCAAAAAATCATCTATACTTGAACCGGAAAAATTAAGATTGAATTTTCCTTTGAAACTGATATCTTCTTTCATAAGATTCATTTTCCCAAGGTTGGCTTTTTGTACGTCCGCCAAAAAATTGAATGTCGGGATCTTACTGTTGAAGTCGATCAGGCCGTTTAAGGTAAATGCTGCTTCTTCGTCGTCGATTGATGCCGAACCATCAAAGCGTTTTTTGTCTAATAAACCTTTAAGAGTGATATTGTCGTAGCGGTAACCCGCATAATCAGCAAAAACTACTTTGCCATCAATCTCAGCCTGGCGGCTATTAGCAGTAAAGCCTTTACCTTTCAACGAACCGCTCAGCGCTACCGCGCCGATTTTTGGATCGCCAATAAAATCGCCGAGCTTAAAATAGGCTGTAGAAATAGTACCTGAATACACCGGTGTTTTACCTTCTGGTAATTTCATATTCAAGTCGCTCTTTACAATGCCCAAATTGGTTTGTATGGTACCAAACGTTACAAAGTCGCGAACGAAACCGGTAAAGCTCCCATTAAACCGTATGAATTGTAATCGTTGCAGGTTAGGAGTGGTTACCCGGCGGATAGCGGGCACAAACGCCGTTGCATCGCTATAGGTTGTCCTGAAATCATTGGCTTTAAAATCGATAAATGTTTCGTTGATGTCCGGCAGCCCGGTCATGCTGATGTCGCCATTCAAATATGTATTGTTGCCTGCTTCGATAATCAGTCCTTTTCCCACGAGATCATCTACCGTTCCCCTGACAGCTCCTTTTAACCGGATCGTTTTTTCCCACGATCGCATTGCCGGCGCAAAAAAAGCAATATCATCACTATCAATTTCTGAGTCATCAAAATTGGCCTGCATTTTTACTTTATGCACAAAGTCATTCATGCTGCGCATATCATCGTAACTCATCCGGAAATAATTACGGATCGTACTCTTATTGGTTTCGATCAGCAGGTTATCGAAAGCCATTTCCTGCGGTGTCAATTTTACATCCGCTTTCATATTCTTTATCTCAAAGCCGCTGCGCTCTTTCGTCTGCAAATTAAGCGTAGTGGTAACCGTATCTTTCTCCCAGAGTACATTCGTGAAGCTGCCATTGATGTTACTGAAATCGATATGCTTGCCATCAAAACCCGGGAGGGTCGCTTTTTTCGTATAGGCATCATTTTTAAATGTGCCGTTCTGAATTTCCAACTTATCGATCTTTACGATCCAGCCTTCTTTATTCCAGTTAAGTGCGGAATCGATTGGAGAGGGAGTGATTGCTTTTATTTCTGTTGATGCCGGTTTTAGTTTTTGATAGTTGAACAAACTGAAGTGTGGGTCCTGCATTCTTAGCGAACCAAGATCAATGGACTTCTTTGCAAAATTTACATCCCTGGTTTGCAGGCTGAGCGCAGATACAGCTATTGTCATATCCTGGCCAAGCCAGCCATCCCTTTTTATAAAAGAGATATTCTTAAGATCAATTTTATCAAGACTTAGTTGTGTGCCACCATCGGACTTAACCGATGAAGGCGAAGAAAAATAATCAATGATGAATTGGTGGTTCCAGGCAGCATTATCTCTTTGCATTTTGATAACGGCGTTTTCAAGGCCAATATATTTCAACACAATATTGTCTTTAAAAAAGAACCAATCAGTGATTCTCACCGTTACTTCCCCGGCAGAAAGGATTGTATCTTTTTTTTGGTCCTCCACCAAAACGCCCTGCAGATGCATGGTATTGAACAAAGAGAAATCAACGTGTCTTATGTCGATTTTTGTGTGCAGGTCCTTTGACAGGCGCTGTGCAACTTTATCTGTGATCCAATTTTGGCCCCATGGGCTTTGAATGAAGATCCAGAGTGCTATAATGAGAAACAGCAGGGACAGGAAAAACCACAATAATATTTTCTTGAAGCGCTTCAGGTTCAGCTTTTTGATTTGTAAAAATAGGCATTCCCCTTTATGCAAGTTCAGTGCCAGCCGGTTATATGGTTTAATTATCAGTTAATAATCGTAATAACCCAAAGCTTTAATCGCTAATTTGCCTAAAAAATTGCAACATGAAGAACCTGCTCATACTTTTTTCACTTTTCCTTTTTGAAAAAGCGTTGGCACAAACCGCCCCGGCACAAAAAAGTAAATACGTATTGGTGATACATGGTGGTGCAGGAACGATCCTGAAAAGCCAGATGTCCGCCGAAAAAGAGAAGGCATATACCGATGCGTTGAATGAAGCGCTGGAAAAAGGATCAGCTATTTTAAGCAAGGGCGGTTCGGCATTGGACGCGGTAGAAGCAAGCGTAAGAATACTGGAGGATAACCCTTTGTTTAATGCAGGTAAAGGCGCGGTATTTACCAATGAGGGAAAAAATGAACTCGATGCATCTATTATGAATGGTAGGACACTGGAGGCGGGTGCTGTTGCCGGTGTTACTTCTATAAAAAACCCGATCAGTACGGCCAGAACCGTCATGGAGAAAAGTCCCCATGTAATGATGGTTGGCAAGGGCGCCGAGCAGTTTGCAAAAGAACAGGGCCAGGAAATTGTTGACCCTTCTTATTTCTATACGGAAAGCAGGTGGAAGGGATTGCAGAATGCAAGAGCTCAAGATTCCTCAAAAATGCAATTGGATCACGCAGACACTACTAAAAAGGCGATGCTGAAGCAATTGGAAAATAAGGACTATAAATACGGTACTGTCGGAGCAGTTGCTCTTGACCAGCACGGCAACCTGGCTGCAGCTACCAGTACCGGCGGCATGACCAATAAGAAGTTTGGAAGAGTAGGCGATGCACCGATTATTGGCGCAGGCACTTATGCCAACAACAAAACAGTTGCTATCAGTGGCACAGGGTGGGGCGAATATTTTATCCGTTTGGTAATGGCCAAAACCATCAGCGATATGATGGAGTTTGGTAAAATGAAATTAAAGCAAGCCTCCGATGAAATGATCATGAAGCGGTTGCCTGCCCTGGGTGGCGATGGTGGTTTAATAGCCGTGGATAAAGATGGTAATATCGCTATGCCTTTTTGTACGGAAGGAATGTACAGGGGCTATATGAAAGAAGGAGGAAAGAATGTGGTGGAGATTTATAAATAAGTATTGAACAACCTTCTTTCTATTTCTCAGTTTTCTTAACAAATAAATAATATCCCAGGAAGCTTGCGGCCGTACTAAAAAACATGATGGCCAGCGAGTGAATGCCTAAAGGAAGGGTATAATTAACAATGGTCAACCCGGCACCTATACCCGTTAAAATGGCAAACCATTTAATATTTGCATTACCGTCTTGTTTGGTAGTTGCTTGTAAAACGGATGCGACCAGGTTTTCAGATACCCCTTTATCAATGATTTTATTTTTGAGACGATGTTCCAGTACCCATTTCAGGATTGCAAGAAGAAAGGCCATAAATAAAATAACAGTAAAAATAGTAGCACTAATCCTGAAAACATCACGGTCAACATATGTTCCTTGAAAAGAAGCTTCACCGCCCTGGGCATTTATGACAAATGGCGCTAATAATAATACTGCTGCTTTGATTATTTTTTTCATTTTTTGTTTTATTGATATCTTATCAGACTGGTATTCCTGTTTAATGTTGCAAAAACTCATTTAAAATTTAAAGCATCCATTTGCTTTTGATATTTTTTATACATTTCGATTCCCTGGAATAACAGGAACGTTATAGCTACGGTTAATGTTAAGTAGATAGCCATAGAAGTAATGCCGTTGAACATAGTTAAAAAGTAATCCCTGAACAGCCAGCCGGCGACCGATATAAAAGAGGTAGTTATAAGAATAAGCAGGAATACTAAAATCCTGCTGGACGGTTTTGGTTTTACCGGCAGCCCTATCTGCGATAAAACAAGGCTCTGTAAATCGAAATCAAAAGCAGTCGTTGGTTGTTGCTGAATTGCTGAAAATAATAGCTGATATGCATCAGCTTCTGCTTTGCAACTATCGCATACATAAATATGATCAATGATATTGCTCCCGCAACTTGATTTGTCCAAAACAAATTGCTGTATCTCCCTATCAGAAAGATGATTGTTTATCATAAATCTTGTTTTTTATAGTTGAGTAACAAACTTTCTTTTAAGGCTTTTCTCGCCCTGGATAAGTAGCTTTTCACTGTGCCTGCCGGCAACGCAGTGATCTGCGCTATTTCTTCATAACTCAGTTCTTCATTATGATATAAAGTGATCAGCGTTTTATAAACAGGCGGTAGCCGTTCTATTCCTGATTGCAGTATCCCGGTAAGTTCTTTCCGTGTCACCATTTTCTCCGTTTCGTTTTCGGTGGTAAACAGCGATTCCTTCCCTGATGATCCGAATGTTTCTTCATCAGCCCGGCTATCTTCATATACCTTACCCGGTAAGACCAGTTTTCTTTTTGCCAGGTAATCCAGGCAGGTATTATAAGCTACCTGGGCGATCCAGGTTGAAAGTTTTGACTGGTATTTAAAACCGGCCAGTTTATTAAACGCTTTGAGGTAAATATCCTGGGCGATATCTTTCCTGTCTTCCGCATTAGGTATCATTTTAAAAACAATTTGGGCAACCAGTCTTTCCGTGGCCTTTATAATAGCTCCAAAGGCATTAGTGTCACCACTCAATACTTTACTGATCAGATATTGGTCCGTAACATTATTGTCGGTTTTATTGGTCACTTAGCCAGTAGACGGGTAATTGTTTAAAATGTTGCAGGAAAATAGCTTTATTTTCCCCTGCTTACCAACCCGCCTTTCCTGCTATCAACGCTGACCGTATATTTCGCATTTCCCTGTATGATCCATCTTACGGTTACTTGTCCCAGGCCGGGGATATTATCTACTTCAATCGTTTGCGGATTGTTTTTTTGCTCTACTGTAGCTGCGGGATTGCGATTGTCAACCGTCATGCCCGCAATTACTTTGGCACCGTTTATCGAGATATGATCAGGCCGTTCAATTTTATATTTTATATCCTGGCTGCTATGGGTGGGCATTAATCGTTTGTTACCAATGATGGCAGTTACTTCTTTTAGTCCATCGCCTAAATCTTTTTCCATGATGCTATCTATCTCCAGTTTAGGCGTATGATATGCATGATAAATTGTAAAAGCCATATTGCGGTGTGCATCGCTTTCCAATAAAAAGCCCGGATGCATTCTTGAGAAATTCTTTTTAAAACCACCGATCTCTATTTTACCATATTGCGGATGATCGTATTCATGCCATTCTACAAAAGCGTCTTTAAATAAAAGATAGCGGTCGAATTGAAAACTGGTATGATCATTCGCATCACGGGTAGCATCTGAATTATACATTAAATAAGGTGTCCATAATTCATTGGAATAAGTATAAATGCCACGGCCACCATAAAACCAATCCAGTTCACCGCCAAATACGGAGTACAGATCTTTGTACACCACTAAATATTTATAACCGGGAATAATGTCTTCGCCTTTTTTACCTATTGCATCATACACTTGTATGTCTGCTGCATGATAAGTGCCCAGGTCTTCCAGTGCACCGGGTCCCCGCAGGATCATGCCGCCGGCATTATGAAAAGATTGCGCGGCAGCGATATTCGGATGCTTCATTACAAACTCCATCACCGCACGATTTTCTGGTAACGAAAAAGGATATTTATAAGCGCCGTTTTGTACATAGTTGGGTTGCCAGTTCCATCCCCAGTCACGGTTAGGGTCATATTCAAACTGTGCACCGTCTTCATTTACCTGTCCATCGCCGTCGTTGTCGATCCCTTCCTGTCCCAGCATTTCGTATAATCCTTTTTCATCATTGCCTGCCGCTATCATGCGGTTAGGATTTGAGGGATCAATATTAAAACGGCCATTCAAACTTTTTCGCCGCATCATTACTATACTGCCATCGCCGTCTAAATCATCATAACCGTCTTCATCGACAAGGCCATCCATATCATTATCTACTGGCACTACACCGGAGCGGGGTGAATGTGCGTTGTTAGCATTTTTAAAAAAGCTATCCCTTGCATCAGGATTGATAGTAGGAACGATATAAAATATTTTATCCGTCAATAATTCTTTGATGAATTTATTGTCATTAAAACTTTCCGTCAAATACCAGGCGGTGTATAAGGCAAATTCGCTTCCCTGTACTTCGTTGGAGTGAATATTGCCATCGATATACATGCCCGGTTTTTTAGTTGCATCGCCTTTTGAGTAATCAGTAATAGCAATACACCAAAGATCACGGCCGTCATACGATTTGCCAATGGATTCAAGCTTAGCCAGGTTTGGGTAAGCCTTTACAATCTTCTTCAAAATGTCGCCGATGCCTGCGTGATCATTATACCTGTTCCAGCTTATGGTGACTTTCGGATTGACAGGTGTTCCTGCTGCTTTATAGATCTGGTCACTGGTTTGTGCGACGGCATTAATGCTAAAAAAGCAAAAGACAATGAAAAAGTTATTTTTTATAGTGGCGTTCATAATTTCTTTTTTGAATGGTATACCTTTTTATAAGCTGATCTCTGTTCTCTTTGTTCCGGTAGTAGGGCTGCCTGCTTCCAATACAATTTTGCCCGAACCCATTACTAACCATGTCAATTCTTTTGAACTCAATCCATCCAGCGAATTCAATACCTGAATCTTTTTACCACTGATCACTGATTGATTACCCGCGGTATTCAATTTTACATTGATGCGCTTTACCCAATAAGAACGTTCACCCAATTTAGAATGAGAGGCCAGTACACCTTTATTGATAACGGATGCGGTGATACGGGTAAGTCCACCACCCAGCTTCTCTGTTTTTATATTTACTATATCCAGGTCGGGCTGATAACCTGCAAAACGGATAATAAAGTCTGTATGTTTTATTGAAATGCTATCCACTAATTTATAAGGTGGGTTGATCAGTACAAAAGGGGAGAGGCCGCCTACTTCTACTATTTGATTGGGAAAATCCGGGTGCTGGACCTTTTTCCATTCAGTGTATGAATCTGTGATACCCTGTCCCGCAGCCCAGCGCATATAATTAGCAGAAGCATCTTCAACACTCAACGCTTTTTCTTTCTTTGTGGTATCCGGTTGAAACCTGGGTACAAACCAACCAGGGGTACTGAAACTATAACGGCCATAATGATAATAGGCCCATGATAAAAGATCGCCACCCGTGTGATTACTCTTCGGTGCCTCTTTCATCTTTGTTGTTTTGTTGTACATGTCAGATACCATTGTATTTACTTTTACATCAGGCTCCAGCCAGCCGGTGACAACACGGGTGGTTGTATTGGCGGCTGTATAAGTAAAAGGAGAGGAAAGATTATTATTGCCGGAAAAACTAATGACCGCATATACATTAAACAACTGGTATAAATTATCCAGCAAAGCTCTTGTTTCATTTTCCGATACCGCGAATTCTCCTGAACCGGGCGTAAAAGAAGGGTGCTTAAATGAAAGATTTTTATTAAACGCCACACCACCGTCGCCGTCTTCATTCAGGGCGCCGTCCTTATCATTATCTATGCCTTCACTTAATAAAATATACTTTCCTTTCTCCCCTTTTGACAGGTCGGCTTTTATCAATGCTTTTGCGTCGTCAGGATGTGTTTTGTACTCACCAAGCGGTGATTCAACCCGCATCCATGTTATTTTACCATCACCATCCAAGTCATCATAACCGTCTTCATTTATCCGGCCATCACGGTCATCATCTGTTTGTGCCGCATTGCCCTGTCGTTCATATTTCAATGCAGCATAATATTGCTCCATGGCATCGGGGCTCATATTGGGGAAAACATAAAAACTAGTTTTTGCAAGCAAAGTTTTAATGCTGTCGGTATTGCTTTCCTGTAATAACTTTTCAGAAAAGCCTATCGCCAGTTCGGTTCCCAGCAGGTGATTACCTTCTACACCGCCAACAATGGCAATGCCTGGCTTTGTGTCCGTGTTGCCACTGCCTATTGTCATCATCCAGACATCTTTTCCACCGGCGGTTTTTGTAATGGATTTCAGTTTTACAAGTTGAGCGTATGTTTTGGAAAGCGCAGTTAGCCTGTTTGTTTGCTGGTTGTAGTTACTATACCCGGTCTGTGCTTTTACAAGCGTAACAAAAACAACAAAACAGCCGATTGCAGCTGTACATTTTTTAATCATTCAATAGTGGTTTGAGAAATAAATATAAAGGTTTTGTTTTTATGTTTTGGAAGCAATACTTACAAACAGTTTGTCCAACCAATCTTCCGGTGGTTTTTATAAAATAATCTGCTGCCGGCATGGATTTTTAGTGCAATCATGAACAAATCCACGACCTAATTTTTTTTCGGTTGCCTGGAAAAAACGGGAACAGGAGGACAGGGCCCTGAAAAGACAGGGAATATTTTTCTGCTGACGTAAGGTGTTTATTGGTGGATTACAGGTAGTGCTCTTTGATGAAATTGATATGATGCAGTTCGTGCCCTGCTATATGATATACGAGAGCTCTCACCGTAGCTCGTTGATGAATAGAACTTCCTGTGCCCATGCGAGAAAATGAATTATCGGGCAGGCCATTAAACAATGCAATGGTTGCTTTACGTACTGCTTCATACTCGTCAAATATATTGTCAAGATCGCGGTCGTTGGCCCCGGAATACAATGCATAGCTGTCCTGGTCAAAGCGGGGTAATGGTTGCTGCTCGTTTCTTGCAAAGGACATAGCACGATAGGCGTAGATGCGTTCATCATCGATAATATGAACAAGTATTTCCTTTATGGTCCATTTGCCAGGTGCATAGCGATGCAGTAATTTATTGTGGGACAAGGGATAGATAAAGTCTTTCACCATTTGAAAATTATTTTTCAAATGCTCCAGTATAAGTCCATCAACTGGCAGCCACTTCATATACATCTCCGCGTAAGCGGGGTACTCACCTGGTTGGGGTTTGGTAATTACTTTCATTGCGCGAAGATCGCAGATAATTTATTTTCGGTCAATGTCGATAATCTCTCCTTTGCTGAGCATTTCTTTTAATTCTGGTTTGGAAAAAGAATATGACTCTTTGCTATAAGCTGCATCGCCTTTCCGCTTCAGGTCATTTAACCCCGAGGATTTGTTGGTTTCGTATTCATTCAAAAGCAGAAAGGCAGTGTCACCTTTAATGTCATCGACTTTATAAAGTGTATATTGGTTATTTTCTGTTTTTATTTCAAATATATCGCCTGGTTGGGGTGCAAGGATAAGCTTAGCATTTCTTGCATCGTTTTGTTGAGAAGCCACAACGCCGATACTAATCAGAACGGCTAATATTGCCAGGCCGGAAAATGTCCATAAAGGGGTTTTGTTTTGTGTCTTTAGTCCTTCATATACCTCTTTCAATGAGGCGGGCATTTCTTTCAGCTTTATTACTTGTTTGCAATGGTCACATTGGCTTACAGCAGTTTTGCCTGTTGGGAAAAAGGGAATCCAGAATACATGGGCATATTTTTGGAATAAATAAAACCCGGTGCTGTTTTGCGTGCCACAGTTAGCGCATTTGTTTGTGATGTGTTCTTTTGCAAGTTGTTTGGTGCGGCTTCCGTAAACGATCATGGTGGTTGGGTTTTGTAGAATTAAATATATTATGACGGCGCTAATATAGACGAGACATTCCAGTAGTACAAATAATTGGTTTTATCATGCTTCACGAATCATTCAGTAAGTGACAATTGATTCAGGAATGCGGGTCTTACTTATCTTTAGTCCAACTAAAGTATTGTTATTTGACTTTATAAACCCACCAGTTCTAATGTATAATAACTTAGCCGTCCGGCGTATCCGCACTATAGATGCTTTTCGCGGCATTACTATTTTGGTGATGATCTTTGTCAACGATGTCGCCAGTGTATCCCGCATCCCGGCATGGATGAAACATATGCCTGCCAATGCGGATGCCATGACCTTTGTCGATATCGTCTTTCCTGCTTTTTTGTTTATAGTTGGAATGTCGCTTCCGTTTGCTATCAATAATAGGTTAGCCAAAGGCGATTCGTTATTTAAATTACAGGGGCATATACTCTGGCGAACATTAGGCTTGCTGGTACTGGGTGTATTCATGGTCAACGCCGATAGCAGTTTTAATGCACAAGCAACAGGAATGCCAGTAGCGGTATGGTCGCTATTGTTTTATTTATGTGCCATACTGGTATGGAATGTTTACCGGTTTAAGAACAAAGTATGGGCCCACCTGCTGCGTGGCATTGGTGCTGCTGGTTTGGTTGTATTAGCGTTGATCTATCGTAGCAGCAACGGGGGCAGCCAGGGAATGACACCCAAATGGTGGGGGATATTGGGGCTGATCGGCTGGGCTTATTTATTCAGCTGCATCATTTACCAGTTACTGCGTGGAAAAATCATATTGTTGTTATTATCAATCGCCGTTTGTATTGCCTGGTATACTGTTAGTCGATCGGATGTAGCGAAAGGAAATACACTATTGCAATGGATGGGGGCAAGGTCTGGGCATGCAGCGCATACAAGTATCGTGCTATGCGGAATAGTTTTGTCGCTCTTGTTTTTTGACCAGGGTGTTATTAAAAAGCTGAGCCTGCGTTTTGTTTATGCTACCTTATTTGCAGTAGTTGCGGCTATCGTGGGATATTTGCTGAGGCCGTATTATACCATTTCTAAAATATACGCTACGCCAACCTGGTGTTTGTATAGTGTCGCTGTTTGCATTGTATTGTTTAGCGTTTTATACTGGGTCACCGACGTATTGAAACGGGATAAATGGACAGTCTTTTTTCAACCGGCCGCATCCAATCCTTTGCTGGTGTATATTCTTCCCGCTATTATTATGTACCTCCAAATACTCATGGGCTGGCATTTTATGCCTGCAGCATTTCACGCAGGGTTATTAGGCATTGCCTGGTCGCTCTGCTATGCCTTGATCGTTATGTTTGTAGCAATGGGATTAAATAAATTAAAGATAAAATTGCAATTGTGATTATATACAGCAGAAAAGGTTCGTGTCATCAATGTGCGGCCTAACAATTTGGTTGCCGGTCAAAACAGAGCGTCGCAACAAAAACCGATCCTGCGACAACTTAGCACAGTAATGAAGTTGGGGAAAATTCTAAAAAATAAACGGGTAACCAATACCTAACTGGAACTGCGCTCCTTTGAAAAATGGATAACTAAACCATTTGTTTTGATAAGCAGCATCGGAAAGAGCAGGGCTTGGATCTTTTACCCGGTAAGAATAATCTAATCGGATAACAAAGAAATCGAAGTCGATCCGCAGACCCCCGCCCGCACCTATACCTATATCTTTTCCAAGCCGGCCCAATTTAAATATTTCTTCGGGGGGGCGGCCAGCCGCGGATTTCATCAACCACACATTACCTATATCAGTAAACAATGCTCCATTTACTTTGATACCCAATGGACGGCCAATAGGAAAACGGAATTCTGCATTCGCTTCTAATTGTATATCGCCGTACCTGTCTGGTGTCCCCAATTGTCCTGTAAATTCTTTCATAGTGGAACCGGGTCCCAATCTTCGCAGTGCCCATGCCCGCATACTGTTCGGTCCGCCGCTGAAGTATTGTTTAAAGAAAGGAAGATTATTTCTTTTGTCGGGATTGCGGGTTGAATTAAACTCATAGCCTGCGCCGGCAAAAGCACGGAAGGCAATAGATGATTTATTAAAACGTATAAGGTGTGCAAACTCTGCATCCAGCTTAATAAAACGATACAGTTGTTTGTCTAGAAATGAATTCCGGATCATGCCTGTCAGCAATCCCGACTGCTCAAGATTTGCGCGGAAAACATTTAGCTTATTGTCTTTTCCGCCGCTTAATGTCAGGTTGGCGATGATGGAAGAAATAAAGCCGTCAGTAAAAACGTTTCGCAAAGAAGGATTACGCTTTATCAGGCTGTCGAGGCTATCCCTTCTTACCAGGTAAGAATATTCAATGTTGGGGATCTTCACATTTACCAACCATTTGCGGCGTTGAAATTCATAGCCCCATGCACCATTGATGGTAGTTAAATTATAAAGTAATCGTCTTTCTGTATTAGCTGCGGCAAATGAAAGCAGTGTTCTGAAATTATCACGATAGTTTTCAGGTATCAATCTGAAACCGGGAACAAAGCGTGGAAAATAAATATTATGACTAAAGCTGACCTGCTGTGTTTGTATAAACTGGCCGCGTTCTTTTGTATTGCCTAATTCTACGCCGTAACGGATATTGGTATTGGTAAGGTTGGCAGCTTTAGCAAAGTTCCTGTTTTGCACACCTACGTTAACACCCACCCCAAACAAGTTACCTGCAAACGCACTCTGGTTAATGCTTCCCTCCACATTGGTATCAAATGAATATTTTTTTTTCGCTGAAAGCCGGATAACAAAATCAACGGTATCGCCCCGCGGCACCTGGTCAATATTAACCGTTTGCCAGGCGCCCATTAAATCTAAGCGGTTAATGGTCCGGATATACCGCCGTTGGCGGTAAAGACTATCCTTCGGCAAAAAGATATTAGGCGGAAATATTCTTGGTTTAAAACGATTGCGATGTTGAATAACCGTTATTCCTTCTACCACTTGTATTTTTGGACGAAGATCAAGCGTATCGGTGAAGTAATCCGGGTAAATGGTTGTGTGACCCATATGAAATTTAGTAAGCTTAACGCTATCGATACTGCGGAGACGTAACTCTACATTAGCAGTGGGATTCTCGCGGCGTTCACGAAGCCTTTGCAATATTTCCAATTGTTCAAACGGATCAATGCCGGGTTCTAATAACGACACATCCAGCGTATCCCACAATGCCACCAATTCATCGCGGGTGAAACGCAGGTAGCCGGTATTACGATATAGATCGGTGAGCCGGTCAAGTTCTGCGGAGATCAGCCCTTTTGCAAAAGGATCGCCTTTTTTAATAAAGGCCTGTTTAATAGTGGAATCAGTAATATGCTGCAATTCAGCATTTCTAAGATTATAGCTAATGGAATCAACATGGACCTGCTTGCCGGGTTTTACATTAAAAATTACCGTCGTCCGCAGCTGCTCTCCCTGTACCTCTTTAATGGTATGTTCATACGAAATAGAATCATTGAAGTAGCCCAATGACCGTAACAATGCTTCCATAAAAATGATGGATTTATCCGCGCTGCTGCTGTCATAGACTGCCGGACTTTTCATCACGCTCCACAGAAGCTTGTCCAGCTTTCTTACCTGCATGCTATCATCCAGCTGATCTGCAAGGCCGGCGACCAGTACATCTTTTTCATCGTTTGAAAAGTTGCCTATTAAGTTGATATTTGTTTTATAAACAAATGGTTTTCCCGGTTGGTAATTTTTTACGATCGTGCAGGAAGCAAGCCCGACAATGATTGATACGGCAACAATTGCTTTTGATGAGATTCTGTAAAATAAAGGCTTGCCGGATAACATATATAAATTGAAACAACAATGCTTGGTAAATCGCAGGCCAAATATATCCAAAGTTTAGGCCAGAAAAAAGTA
>WUUC01105938.1_pt1 | contig 58007 bp, 57 predicted proteins | sample 6278441 | NCBI WGS metagenome assembly WUUC01 (sample SAMN13675441, study PRJNA597444) | soil metagenome | isolation source: soil | place: USA: Washington | collected 2017-10
AAGCGAAGCGCGCAGTGAGCAGCGCGAACGGAGGGCCGCAGGCGGGCTTGTCCCGCCGTTAACGGCCAAGACTAACGACGAACGCCGCGCTCGTTGCGCAGCTTGTGGTCGCGAAAGGACTTTTTCGCCGCGTCCAAGACGTCGATCAGCGAGAGGATGTAGTCGTCGTTCTGGAGCAGCTCGGGCTCGAGACTCTTGATCAGCGACAACAAACCCTCGGCGGCGACGATCACCTGATTGGCGAGCCCTTCGAGCGGAAAAAGCTCGGGCTCGATCAAGAAATCTTCGGGCTCTTCCGCGAAATCTCCCTCGAAAAAGGAGATCAACACGTCGTCACCTTGGGGCTCGAGGGCAAAACGAAAGTCGCTCTCCGAGAGGCTCGCCTGTTCGGGCTCGCCGTCGATGAGGAACGGGATCGCTTTGATGAACTGAGTGATCAGGCCGATCGCCGGATCCGGCTTCAGCTCCCCGAGCACCTTGTTGTTCTTTTTGATCTCGATGGCACCGTACACACCCTCGGAAAACGAGAGCTTGCTCTTGAGCTCGTCCGCTTTCGCGGCCGCTTGCGAGATTGGCATGGTCGGCGCATTTGCGTCCGGGTCACCGAGATAGATGACGAGGTCCAGCTTGACGTTGCTCATGACTCCCAACTTCGCTGGTTAGCACAGCCCTTCTCGCGTCGCCACAAGCTGGAGCGGATGGTTTCACTCGTTTTGCCCGAAAACGACGGTCGCGGTGGTGACGTGCGCGACGAGGTCAAATCCCGAAAAGCGCTCCATGCCCGCGAGTTGCACCAATTGGTGCGTCGGTTCGTAGCGATGAAGCTCGACGATTGCGCGCGCCCGCGCGGCACTTTGGAGCTCTCCTCGCGAAAAGGCGATGCGGACGCGGCGGCGCTCGAATACACCGAGCGTCGAATCCGCACGGTCCGCCACCTCCAGCGTGTCCATGTCGCGGAGGATGCGGAGGACGCGGCTCGCCAGGACTTCGCCGGTCGCTGAGAGCAGCTCGATGCGCACGCGCAACACGCGCGAAGGCTCGCCGGTCGGGACGCGGTGGCCCGCTTTGTTTTCCAGCTCCACGTAGACACCCCCGGCGTCGCTCGAAATTTCTAAATGTAGATGGCGCGCGATGAACGGTCCGTCGAGCGCACCCGGGAAGCGGTGATCATGACCGGTGCGCACGGGACCGTTCGCCGTCGAAGCACGTTGGCGCTCCGGCATGTGGCAATCGGTACAGGTCTCGGTACCTCCGCGAGAGAGATACTCCGCATGTTCGTTGAAGGTGTCGAGCGGCGGGCGAAAGGTCTTCGATGCGATGGGATCGAAGTCGTGACAACGCACGCAGATCGCGTCGACCTTCGCGACCTCGAGCGGATGCGGCGCGGCCGATCCTTCGAGGACACGCGTGTTGAGAATGGCGTTCGAGCCCGCGCGCATGTGGCAGACGACGCAGGTGACACCTTCGCGCTGAAGGGCGGCGTCGAAGCTCGGATTCACCGTCGCTTCGGGGATGAGCGGGCTCAATGAACGCAGCCCGGTAACCAAGAGCTCTTCCTGATTCTCGAGCGGGAAGTGGCAACGCCCGCACAAAAACAGGTTGTGTTGCTCCGCGCGTTCTACTGAAAAGAATGGGTTGGTCATCGCCTGGCCCATCAGCGAGCTCTCCCACTCACGATAGATTTCTTGATGACAAAGACCGCAGCGCTTTGCGGACAAAGAACCAATCTCGGGGAGCGCTTCGAGGCGCGGCATCATCGGCGGATCGTCGACGTACGGATACAGGATCGCGGGCGCAAAAAGATATGCGGCGCCGCTCGCGAGGAGAAGGAGCGCGCCGGCAATAGCGAGCTTACGCAACATGCTCCGCGAGCTGTTTGCTCGCTTCGACCATGAGACGTTTTGCGGTCGAAGTGACCGCGGGACGCCGCAGGAGCAACATCAAGTAAAAGTCGTTCGGCAAACGGTCGATGAGGATCGACACCTCGCGATACGACAGCTCGAGCGAAGTGAGGCAGCCGGTGCCGAGCCGTTCACCGGTCTGGCCGAACATCCGGAGGAGCCCCGCCGGTTCCGCGCCCGCGAGCCGGACCAAAAATTCGGCCACCGGCATGGTCAGCGTGATCGCCCGCGGCACGTGATCTCTCGCGCGAGCTTCCGCTTCCGGCGGTGCATCCGCCGTTCCGAGCACGCAGCAGATCGCTTCGCCTTCCCAATCGCAGACGATCGCGCCGATCGATCGCGGCACGGCGCTGCACAAACGCCTGACGATCGCATCGAGCTCGATCATAGCGGGCCCAAAATCCCGGGGAGCGTTCCGTCGGGATCGAGGAGAAACAGCTCTTCGAAGGCCGCGCTCTTCGCCGCTTTCACCATCTGGAGCAACAACGGGGGCGGCCCGGCGATCCCCAGCTGTTTGCAGCCAGCGTCCGTAAGGACAGTGACCAACTTTTGCGCCTGCGATGCCGCTTCGCTCTCGTTCATTTCCCGCGGCGAGCCGAGCCCGAACAAAAAGATGCGCTGCACCTCGCCGACGCGCGAGAGCGTCGACATCAACATCGTCTCGCCGAGCTCACCTTTGAACTTTCGCTTGAGCACCATGCGCCCGATGCGGCCGCACAGACGCCAATCGACGAAACCTGCAACGCCGAGCGGTTGCCGCACGTGATTGAACAGCGGCAGCGCGATCGAATCGACCGAAAGCGCGTCGAGGCCCGCGAGATCTCCCATCGCAATGCGCGGCATGCGTCCTAAACCTTTTGAATGCGATCCAAGATGCCGTTGATGAACGCGCTCGACTCCGCGGTACCGAAACGTTTCGCGATCTCGACCGCTTCGTTGATCGCCACTTTGCGCGGAACTTCGTCGTCTTTTTGCGTCAGCTCGTACGCGCCGAGCCGCAAAAGATTGCGATCGACACAGGCCATCCGTTCGAGACGCCAGTTGTGCGAAACCTTCTGGATGATCTCGTCGATCTTTTCGCGCGAATCGCTCACGCCGCGCACCAAAGCTTCGGCGTAGGACTTCACTTCGGCGTCCGTCACGCCGAGATCGTCCGCTTCCAGGTGCACCTGAAAAGGCGGCACCGGATCGAGCGGTTCTCCGCTCGCGTAGGTTTCCCAAAATCTCTCGAGCGCGCGCTCCGGCGGCGTCCCCGAAAGTTCGATTTGATAGAGGATCATGAGCGCGTTCTCCCGCGCCCGACGTCGCGCACCCATATCAACCGAAACTTTTCTTGAGGTTCGCCATCTCGATCGCCGCGAGCGCGCTATCCCAACCTTTGTTGCCCATCTTTGTGCCTGCGCGCTCCACCGCTTGTTCGATGGAGTCCGTCGTCAGCACACCGAGAACCGCCGGAATGCCGGTATCTCTTCCCACCTGAGCTGTCCCTTTGGTCACTTCGCCCGCGACATAGTCGAAGTGCGGGGTCGAGCCGCGGATGACACAACCGAGCGCGATCAAAGCGTCGTGTTTCTTCGAGTCGGCCATCCACTTCAACGCCACCGGAATTTCCCAGCAGCCGGGCACGCGCGCGACCTCGAGGTCTGTGTCTTTGGCGCCGTGGCGCTTCAAACAATCGATCGCCCCTTCGAGCAAACGTTCGGTGATCAGGCTGTTGAAACGCCCGACGACGATCCCGAAGCGCAAGCCCTCGGCGGTCAGCTTTCCTTCGTGTGACTTCATGATTTTTGCCTCGCCGGTGACTGCACCGGAAGCGCGACGCGTTCCACGACTTCCAGGCCGAATCCTTCGATGCCGACGATGCGGACCTCGTGGTTCGACATCAAGCGGAACTTGCGCACGCCGACCGCTTTCAAGATCTGCGCGCCGGTGCCGAACTCACGAAGGTCCATGCGCGCACCCACGCGGTGATACGTGGGCGCGGTGGTCTCGCTGTCGATCTGGTCGAGCTTCTTCGAGAGCGTCGAGCCTTCGGCGGCGCGCACCAGATAGACGAAGACGCCCTTCCCTTCTTTGACGATCGTCTCCATCGCCGCGCGCATCTCCGCGCCGCCGTGCGAGAGCGTGAGCCCGACGAGATCCGCGGGAAGATCGATCGACTGCACGCGCACCAAGGTCGCTTCCTCCGGATCGATCTCGCCTTTGACCATCACCAGATGTTCTTGGCCGTCGACGCGCGAACGCATCACCAAGACGCGCAATTCACCCCAAGCCTCGGTGGTGAGCGTTCGCTCGCTGACCGTCTCGAGCAAGGTGTCGTGCGCGAAGCGGTACTCGACCATCTCCGCGATGGTCACGATTCTGAGCGAGTGTTCCTTCGCGAAGCTCTCCAGCTCGGGACGCCGCGCCATCGTTCCATCGGCGTTCATGATCTCGCAGATCACGCCGGACGGTTCGAGGCCCGCGAGCCGCGCGAGATCGACCGAACCTTCGGTCTGTCCCGTTCGTACCAACACGCCGCCGTCGCGCGCACGGATGGGGAACACGTGACCCGGCGAAACGACGTCGTTCGGCTTCGCATCTTTGGCGACCGCCATCTTGATCGTCAGGCAACGATCCGCGGCGCTGATTCCGGTCGACACACCTTGGCGCGCTTCGATCGAAACGGTGAACCCGGTCTGATACTGCGAGCGATTTTGCTCGACCATCATCGGCAAGCTCAGCCGCTGAATACGTTCTTCGGTGAGCGTCAGACAGATCAAACCTCGGGCGTGTGTCGCCATGAAGTTGATCGCCTGCGGCGTCACCAGCTCCGCAGCGAGACAGAGATCGCCCTCGTTCTCGCGATCCTCGTCGTCGACGAGGATGATCATTTTTCCGCGCGCGATGTCGTCGATCGCGCCTCTTACATTCTCGAATGACACCCGGAAAAAAGCGTTATCAGATCTCTCCGTAATCATCGAGCAATGCTTCGAGCCGGCTCTTCTTGTCGGGCCGGAGGCCGCGCGCATCCAAAAGACCCGCGACATAACGGGCGATCTGATCCGCCTCCAGGTTGACCCCGTCGCCCACCCGGCGTTCGCCGAGCGTGGTCACCTTCTGGGTGTGCGGGATGATCATCACCGAAAAGGTGTGTTCGGTGCGGCCGGTGATCGTCAGCGAGATCCCTTCGATGGCGATCGATCCGCGCGGCACCGCGAGCTCGAGCACTTCCACCGGCGCCTCGAATTCGTAATTCACAGCATTTTCATGCGGCGAAATCCGCGCCACGCGTCCGACGGCGTCGACGTGTCCTTGCACGAGATGTCCGCCGAGCCGCGTCGCCATGGTGACCGAACGTTCCAAGTTCACGCGCGACCCTTGGGCCAACTTTCCAAGCGTGGTGCGAAGCAGCGTCTCCGGGCCGACGTCGACCGCGAAGCGCGCGCCAGCCTTGTGCGGCGTGCAGGTGACCGCGGTGAGACAGACGCCGGACGTTGCGATCGAATCGCCGATGGCGATCGTCGCAGGATCGAACGGCGAGGAGATCTCCAAACGTTTGCCGCCGCCGCTGCCGCTTTCGACGCGTTCGATGACACCGATGGCTTCGACGATTCCGGTGAACATCACTCTCTCTCTTTCTCGGCGGCCGGGTACGCGGTGATCATCAGATCAGGTCCCACTTGTTCCACGCGCATGTTTTCCAGCTGCATCGCGTCCGCGAGCTTGCTGACACCTTCGCCGCCGATGGCGAGCGGTGCATCGCGGCCGCCGATCACCACCGGCGCCATGAAGAGAACGAGCTTGTTGACCAGTCTCGCGTCGATGAACGCGCCGTGCACTGTCGCGCCGCCTTCGACGAGGACACTGTTCATCTCGCGTTCGTGAAGCGCTTCCAGCACCGAGGTGATGCTCGCGCGGCCGTTCGCGTTCTCGGGCACCTCGAGCACTTCGGCGCCGAGCTTTTCGAGCGCGCGCCTTTTTCGCGCCGAGGCGCGGCCGGTGGTGGCGATCAAAGTGCGCGTTTCTTTCGCCGTCCCGGCGATCACCGAATCGGTCGGGATGCGCAGCTTGCTGTCGAGCACCACACGCAGCGGATTGCGCGCGCCGGGCAACCTGGTCGTTAGGGCAGGATCGTCCAAAAGGACAGTTTCGATGCCCACCAAGATCGCGTCGAGCCGGTCGCGCAATTCGTGACCTTTTTTGCGCGATTCTTCGGAGCTGATCCACTTGCTCTCCCCCGTCGAAGTGGCGATGCGGCCGTCCAAGCTGACCGCCGCTTTCAACACCACGAACGGGCGTTTGTTCACGATCGCGAAGTTGTACGCTTCGTTGAGCGCGGCACACTCTTCGGCGAGCACACCCTGCACGACGTCGAGACCGCCGATGACCAGCTTCCTGATCCCTTTGCCACTGACGAGAGGATTCGGATCGAGCGCGCCGACCACCACGCGCGACACGCCCGCGCGCAAGATCGCTTCGGTGCACGGGCCGGTGCGACCTTGGTGATCACAAGGTTCGAGCGTGGTGTACAGCTCGGTGTCGAGCGCGTTGAAGCCGAGCTTGCGGAGCGCCGCGACCTCCGCGTGATCGCTGCCCGCGTATTGATGATAACCGGTCGCCAGAACCTCATCACCGCGAACGATCACCGTACCGACCGCGGGATTCGGCGTCGTTCGCCCCACGGCACGCGCCGCGAGCTCGAGCGCCATGCGCATGTATCTCTCTTCGCGTTCTCCGGGCGGGCTGGTGTGCACGACCTTCTTCTTCGAAGCTTTTTTCTTCGGCGCGACCGCGATCGGCGCGCGCGTTTTTTTCCCGGTCACGGCCGTGGAGCGCCGGCCTTGGTCGTCCTGCGCTGCTTTCTATCGGCGAGCATCGCGTTCAGCTCTTTCGCGAACTCGTTGAGGTCGGCGAACTTTCGAAAGCTCGCGGCGTAACGGATGTACGCGACGTCGTCGATGTCCGCGAGGCGGTTCAACACCTCTTCGCCGATCACGGAGACGTCGACCTCTTTTTCGCCGGTGTCTTGGAGCTGCTTTTCGATCTCCACGGTGAGCTGCTCGATGTTCGCGCTCGGAACTGCGCGGTTTTTGCACGCTTCCTGGATGTCGCGCACCAGCTTCACGTGATCGAAAGGCTCGCGTTGTCCGTCGGCTTTCACGACCATGGGCAACACTTCCTCGATCCGCTCGTAGGTGGTGAAGCGACGGCTGCAATCGTTGCACTCACGGCGCCGCCGGATGACCTCCCCGTCCTTCGACAGACGGGAGTCGATCACCTTGTTCTCCTGATTGCTGCAGAATGGGCAGCGCACGCGAGATGAGGCGTATCCCGGAAACCGGAGAAAACGCAACATAAAGTGTAGCGGCCGGCGGCCGACCACAAGCCGCCCCACATCCCTTAGGCATTCAAGCGGTGCGGATACAGCGAGAAGCTCTTGGTCATCGCGTGTACGTCGGCGCGGACTTTTGCGAGCACGGCTTCGTCGGAAGCGCCGGTGATCGCGCGGTCGATCAGCCCGACGATCGTTCGCATGTCGCCCTCTTTCATGCCGCGCGTGGTGATCGCCGGCGTGCCGATGCGGACGCCCGAGGTGACGAACGGCGACTCCGGATCGCCCGGGATCATGTTCTTGTTCACCGTGATGTCCGCGCGGCCAAGCGCTTCTTCGGCGATCTTGCCGGTCATCTTTTTGGCGCGCATGTCGAGCAACATGAGGTGATTGTCGGTGCCGCCGGAGACCAGCTTGTACCCGAGCGAGAGGAACGCTTCGGCCATCGCTTTTGCGTTCTTCACCACCTGCTGTTGATACGTTTTGAACTCGGGCTTCAACGCTTCACCGAACGCGACCGCCTTCGCCGCGATCACGTGCATCAACGGACCGCCCTGGATTCCCGGGAAGACGCGGCTGTTCACCGTCTTCGCTTCTTCGTTTCGCATCATGATCAAGCCACCGCGCGGACCACGCAGCGTCTTGTGGGTCGTCGTCGTCACGAAACTGGCATGAGGGACAGGTGATGGATGTTCGCCCGCCGCGACCAAACCGGCGATATGCGCGATGTCGGTGAACAGCTTAGCGCCGCTCTCTTTGGCGATCTCACCGAGCCGTTCGAAGTCGATGATCCGCGAATACGCCGACGCGCCCGCGACCAGCAGCTTCGGTTTGTTCTCTTTCACCAGCGCGCGGACTTTGTCGTAATCGATGCGGTGTGTTTCCGGATCGACGCCGTAAGGAATCGGCCGGTACAGCCTGCCCGAGAAGTTGACCGGCGAGCCGTGCGTGAGGTGGCCGCCTTCGTTCAAGCTCATCGCGACATAATGATCTCCGGGCTCGAGGACGGCCATGTACACGGCCATGTTCGCCTGCGCGCCCGAGTGCGGCTGCACGTTCGCGGCTTCGCAACCGAAGAGCTTCTTCAAACGATCGAGCGCCAGGTTTTCGGCGATGTCCACGATGTGACAGCCGCCGTAGTACCGCTTGCCCGGCAAACCTTCCGCGTATTTGTTGGTGAGCGGTGAGCCCATCGCTTCGAGCACCGCGTCGCTGACGAAGTTCTCGCTGGCGATAAGCTCCAGGCCTTCGGCTTGTCGCCTCGTTTCGTCGAGCAAAACTTGGGCGATCTCGGGATCAGCTTTTTTCAGCGCGTCGAGCATTCGCGCTACTTAGTATTTGCTCAGCGCTTGGGCAAGGTACGCACGACTTCGACCAAGACTTCGATGCGGCGATTCTCCGCGCGACCTTCCTCTGTGTCGTTCGTGGACATGGGTCGATATTGCCCAAAAGAGGTGTACGAGAGCCGCGAAGGATCGACGCCGAGCTTCTGCAGCGCGCGCACCAAAGCCGCACCTTGTTCATCGGTCACCGACCAACCGTCCTGCGCTTTGACCGCATCGGTGTGCACCAGAATTGCGATATTTGCTCCGGCGGCCGCCTTTAAGCTCGCGGCCAAACGATCGACGGTGGCCTTCGAGCTCGCGGCCAGCTTCGTCGCGCCCCGCGTGTAGAGCGCGCCGTCTTTGAAACGGAGGCGCAAGCCGCCGTCATGCGCTTCGATGAACATCTTGTTTGAAGCGAGCTCTTCCTTGAAAGACTCGGCGAACGAGGCGCGCAATTTTTCCTGCGCGGCTTTCTGCGCTCTTTCGGCCTGCGTCTCGCCTTCGATCTTGCTCCGCTCTTTGCTCGACAATTTGCCGAACGCGTCTTGCAGCTCGACCAACTGCGAAGTGACGTCGTCCAGCGTGCGCTGTTTGTCGGCGAGCGTACCTTCGAGCTGATCGATCCGCGCTTCGAACGTGGTCTCGATCTTCTTCGCTTCCGCAGCCGCCTCGTCGCGCGCGCGGGCTTCGCGTTTTTGTTCTTTGTCGGCGTGTGAGAGGCGCGCTTCGTATTGTTCTTTTTGTGCGGAGAGCATCGTGTCGTGCTCTTCTTTGGGAATCGAAGCCGCGCAGGCCGCCGAGAAGACGAACAACAGAGCAGGCAAAAGCAGCTTCACGGGAGGGCCCTCTATCACGCCCGGCGATGTGCTACGAGTGAAGCGATGCGATCTGTGCGCGCGATCTTGCCGGCGTTTGCGCTCACGCTCGCGTCGTGTGGAGGTTGCGAACCGCGACCTGCTCCGCCGACACCGCTTCCGCACCAACCCCAGGTCGTGGACATGCACCTGCACATTTCACCGAGCGAGCTCGAACGCACGCACGCGATCATGGACGAGGTCGGCATCGCGTGGGGCCTGAACCTTTCCGGGATGTGGCCGGGCGGCCCGGGTGGTCCGCTCGAACAACAGATGGAGGCCGCGAAAAAATCGGGGCGTTTGTTGGTCGCGTGCAATCTTCCCTGGCAGGCGGCGCGGCGGGTGCCGAATTTCCCGGAGATCGCGGTCGAGCTCCTCCGCGAATCGAAACGACAAGGTGCCGTCGCGCTGAAGATCGAGAAAGGTCTCGGGCTCCGCGCGTTGAAGCCGGATGGAACCGTGCTCGCAGTCGACGATCCGTGGCTGGATCCGATCTTCGCCGAAGCGGGCGCGCTCGGTTTGCCGGTGGTCATCCACACCGCGGATCCGAAGGCGTTCTGGCTTCCGAGCGATGAAAAGAATGAACGGATCGAAGAGCTCACCGCACATCCGCGTTGGTCGTATTACGGCGAGCCCGTGCCTTCGTTCGAGGCTTTGTTGCAGCAGCTGATCAATACGGTGAAGAAAAATCGGAAGACGACCTTCGTCGGCGTGCACTTCGGCAACAACTCCGAAGATCCCTTTTGGGTGGAACGGATGCTCGACGAAAATCCGAACCTCTATGTCGATATCGCCGCGCGCATCGTCGAGCTCGGACGTCACGATCCCGAGCGGCTCCGCAAAGTGTTCATCAAACACGCGGACCGCATCTTGTTCGGCACCGATCTCGGCGTGAACGAAGACGGCTTCTTGATGCTCGGCTCCTTCGGCGAGGAGCCGAACAAACGCGAAGAGGTCGGTCCCTTCTTCAAAGCGCACTACCGCTGGTTGGAGACGCGTGAAGAGCAGGCGAGCCCCACGCCGATTCAAGGACGCTGGAACATCAAAGGCCTCGGCCTTCCGAAAGATGTGCTGGAAAAGATCTACCGCCGAAACGCAGAACGTTTGTTCGGTAAGCCACCGTCCAAAAGTACAGGTGGGTAAGGCGACCGCAAGCGCAGCGCGCAGTGAGGCGAAGCCGAACGTAGGGCCCGCAGGCGGACTTGTTCCCCGTTAACGGGCCCGAAGACTGCCCGCGATCTCCGGGATCTGGAGATGGAGCTTCTCGAGCGTATCGGCTTTCGCTTCACCGCGACCGACCGCTTTGCCTTCTTCGGTATCGAACATCGACATGCTGAGCACGTACTCGGCGCCGAGGCGGCTCACGCTTCCCGAGACCACGTAACGCGCTTTCATCGCGCGGCCCATCGACGCGTAACACTTCTCGTCGTTGCAGGCGTCGAACGCTGCGTTCATCGCCGAGAACTTCATCATCGTGCGGATGTCTTCGCCGCAGAGCACGTCGAGACCGGACTTCTTCGCCATTTCTTGGCACGCAGCCGTCGACATCACCGCCGCTTCGTGCGGCTGCACGCCTTGGGCGACGAGATCGTTCACCAGCACCTTCGGCTTCGGCTGCTGGGCGATCGCCGTCGAACCCATCAAAGTTACGAACGCCACCGTTCCGAGGAGCTTCGTGTTGATCTTCATGATCGCTCAATCCTCCTTGTCGCGCCGCAAAGCTCCGACAAAAACCTTCTTCGCCTCGCTCAGCTTCCGCTCGCTCTCTGCTCTGGAGTCGGACGCTGGCGAGAATCTGACGATCTTCGCGTCGGAGTTAATCACAACGATCTCACCGGGTCGATCGAGGCCCAACGCGTCGCGCACGATGCCGTGGGTGTCTTGGATCACCGGGAACGCATACCGCGCCGCCGGGATCTCCTTGCGCGGCCGCGAGAGATTCTCAGCGGGGTCGAGCAACAACACGAGCACCAGGCCACCGAGCGGCGCAGTTTCTCGAACGATCCCCGCGATCTCGAGACACGCCCCGTTCGAACATTGATCGAAGGTCGTCGCGTAGATCATCACCCCGCGCGCGGTGGGCAGATCGGGGATATCTGATCTCGAGGACAACAGATCCCCAAGATGCAGGATGCGATGTTTGCCGCTCGCTTCAGAGTTGAGCACATCGAAAGTGAGCCACGTCGGCGCTTGCTCGCTCTTTCCTGGAGCAGCGCTCAGCAAGAGCGCGAAAGTGATCGAGGCGAACACCATCAGTAGCGCAAGGTGACCGAGGCTGCGGCGCCGCCGTCGAGCGGTACGATGAACGCGCCATACTCGGCTTCGCTCTCATCGGAGAAGTAGAGCGGGCCGCCCTCGAACACGAACGCAGCGATCGTCGCCACGCCGAGCACGCCTGCGCCGACGAAGCCGACGAAGGTCATCGTCGAAGCGAGCTCGCCGTTGCTGCAGCGAACGGAGTCACCGCCTTCGGGACAACCGGCGAAGACGGGATCGCCGCCGACACACTGTTGTTTGCCGTCGACGATCATCACTTTGTCCGCACCACCGCAGGACGCGATGAGACGATTCTCGATCCCATTCATGTACGCGTAGGCACCGATGCCGACGCCGGTGAGCACGGCCGCGCCACCCGCGAGCATCCAGGTATAGAACAAACGCGGCTCTTCGCGCGGCGTCTCCACCCGCGCGACGATCGCCGGCTCACTGATCTTTGGATCAGGTACCGACAACACCGGCTCTTCCTTCGCTTCGATGAGCGGTTTGTCTTCGATCCGCGGAGTCTCCGGTTCTTTGGCCGCGAGCGCTTCCGGATCGGGCTTCACTTTGTGCACCACCACCAGCCTTGTCTGTTGCCCTGCGCTCACTTTGCCGCTCCACACGAACGGCTCGAAGCCGGGCCGGTGCACCTCGAGAGCGTGCGCGCCCGCAGAGATGATCTTCAGCGCGCTCAGCGGCACTTTGCGGTCGTCGAGGAAAATCTCCACCTCTTCGAGCGAATCGCCTTCGGACGCGACCAAGAGGATCGAGCCCGGGCCCTCCGGCTTCTTCGGCGGCGTCTTGTCTCCGAGCGCGATCGCCAAGCTGTAGCGAAGCTCCTCGAGCGCCGTCGCATCGAGCAACAACACATCCGCGTTGACGCTCGTTCCTTTTTTGTCGCGCACGCGCGCCGTCTGGATGACGAAACGTGCACCGGTCTCTTGTTTCACTGCGCGTACGCGCACCACGTGGGTCGCGCCCAAGGTGTCGCCGATCGCCGCCAAACACCGCGCATTATCGTCCGAACAACCGGCGGTCACGCGCATCGATTCGAAGTCGAGCGCCGGTACAGGCAAAAGTTTCGACGGCTTCGTCGAGTCCGCGACCTGTTTTCGCACCGCCGTATTCACCTTGGCCAAAAGATCAGGTTCGAGGTCACCCTCGACCCGCAAGACCAACACCTGCTTCTTCGGCGCCGCAGACGCGGAGCACGGCAAGAAGAGCGCACAGAGCGCGACGCCGATGACTCCCATCCGCAACATTCATGAGCGGATATCACGCACAAAAGATCAGGGTCAATTACTCCACCCGCACCACCCACGCGGGATCGAAGCGGGATAACAAGACCGCGACCGCTTCTGCCACAGCGCTCTCATCGCGCGACTCGATCGTGATCTTCACGCGATGATCCGCGCCGTCGAAGCGGGGATAGGAGCCGATCTCCACCCCGGGATGCGCGTTTTGCGTCTCCGTCATCATCTCCGCGATCGCCGCCTCACCGACCTTCACGAAGATCTGCTTGAGCACGAAAGCGTTCTCTTTCAAACCCGCCTTGAGGTATTCGAACTTCATCTTCAGGTACGCGGGCACACCCGGAAAGACGTAGACATTTTTCACCTTCACGATGGGAAAGAGCTGCTCGCCGAGCCCCACCAGCTCCGTTCCCTCGGGCACGTCGGCCATGCGAAGCACGTTGTCCGTTTTGCGATCGACATAACGCGCTTCGAGCAATTCGAGCAGCGCCGGATGCCTCTTTAGCTTCACGCCGAAGGCCCGCGCCACACCTTCCATGGTCAGATCGTCGTGGGTCGCGCCGACACCACCGCTCGTGAAAACGTACGTCGCTTCCGCGCTCCGCTTCCGCACTTCTTCGGCGATCGTTTCCAGCTCGTCGCGGATGATCGACACCCGGATGAGCTGCACGCCGAGCGTACGGAGCTCGCGGATCAGGTAGCGCGCATTTTCATCGTCGACTTTGCCGGAGAGGACTTCGTTGCCGATGACGATGATCGCTGCGGTGCTGGCCACTTCGACAATCTAAGGAGTCCGGTCGAAATAAGCTCCCCATCTCGGGCGTCGAGGCGCTCCGCTGGCAAGGCTTTCTGACGAAGCCATGCTTGCGCGCCTGGCGAGGAGGAGTAACGCAGCCAGCGGAGATGGATCGGCGCCCAAGATGGGGAGATTCTTTCGACCGGACTCCTAAGCTGCGATCGCCGGACGCGGAACCTTCGAATACATCTGCCGCAGCTTGTGACCACCGGGCTCGCGTTCGAGATGTCCGACCGGCTCGACCACCACGCGTACGCACTCCCCGAGCAGGTTTTTCTCGAAGTAATCGGCGAAGCGGCGGCCGAGATGCGAAACGATCGAGCTCGGATCGGCGCCCTTATCGGGGACGAAACGCACCACCAGATGATTCTGCTGTTCGTGGATCAGCTGATATTGCGCGAGGCCCGCGACGTCGAGGAACAAGGTCTCGAACGGGATCGGCGGGTGCGCTTGGAAACGCCCGCTCGCATCCGCGAAGAAGAAGGTGTCGTCGCTTCGGCCTTGAATGTTGATCACCGCCATCGGCGAGCCGCAGGGGCACTCTTCCCCGGTGAGGACGATCGAATCTTGGAGCTCGTAGCGGATCAACGGCTGCGCGTAGTTGACCAAGTTGGTGAGCAAAACTTTGTCACTCGCCACGCCGACCGGCACCGGATGATTCTGCGAATCGACGGGCTCGAGGTAACAGAGATCCTCGTTCACGTGCATGCGGCCGTGTTTGCACTGGTTCGCCATGGCGACACATTCGGTCGCGCCGTACGTCTCGGACACTTCCGCGTTCGGGAAGGCACGGCGGATCGCGAGCCGGGCGATCTGCGAGACCGGCTCGCTACCGAGCGAGATGAACTCGGGATCGATCGACAGCTCTCCGCCGAGCTGCGCGTACGCCAAGCTCTCGAGGTACGTCGGATAACTGTGCAGGTAATGCGGCTGATAACGGTTGAGCGCGTCGATCGTCGCCGGACGCGGCGCCATCACCGAAAACGCTTTCATGGTGACGATGGCGCGCGTCAAAAGTGGGCGGAACATCGACACCAAACGCGTGATGAAGTGACCTTCGGTGGCGATGGTCATCGCCATGCGGTAGCGGCGGCCGAAACAGAAGCGAAGCACTTCGCTCGGGATCAAACGGTGCCGCAAGATACGCGCGAACAGCGCGCCGTTGAGCGACGCCCAGGAGCGCGCATCGGTGACGAAGTAGCCGACGCGTCCGGTGGTGCCGGAGGTCGTCGCCACCATGAATTGGTTCTTGTAGAGATCGCCGACGCGTTCGCGGCTCTTGGTGAACGCGCGCGCTTCTTCGATGGTGAGCTCGCCGTGCGCGACGCTGTCGTCGAAGCGCGACATGATCTCGTCTTTGGTGATCGGTTTGATGCCGGCGAGCGCAAAGGGATCGCGCGGATCGATCTTCCCCAGCCGATCGCGACCGAGCGGCGTCGAGCTCTTCGCGTGTTCCAGCAAGCGCGCGAGACGCTCTCTGCGAACGCGATCGGTCAACGCGTGCGATCGTTTGCGCTCTCGATAGAGGCAGCCGACCGCGGATTTGACGAAATCGAGCGTGTCGAGCCTTGGCATCCTCGAGACGAAGCTTCCCCTTTTGGGGGATGTGGTCTCTATCCGCCTGAAAGCCGAGGGCACATTCGCCCAGATCTCCGGTCGAGACTGAGGGCTCGATGACACATCCTCGCGGATCAGCGCGTCCAGTTGTTCGGTGCTTCTTCTTCGGAATCGCCCTGTTTTCCCGGCGATTCTTGCGAGGGCTCGCCCAGCGAGCCGTATCGCACCAAGCTCTGCTTCACCTGCGGGACGCGACCTTGTCCGGCGATCTCCGCTTCGGTCTCCAACTTGACGAGACCCAAACCCTTCGCCCAGGTCCAGCGCACGATCAGCGAAACTTTCGCGTCGCGGCGGATCGTCGACTCGACGACCAGACAATCCGGGAAGGTCCCCGCGAGGCATTCACAACGTTCGCCGGCGGAGATGATCTTGTTGTGCTCCACCGCGCTCGCCGAAACGACCGTCTTCCATGTTTCACCCGCGTTCAGCGGATGCCGGATCAAATAGCGCTGTTTGTCGCGCAGCCCTTCGGACGTATGTCGAAACGCGCCCTCGCGATCGTCGAGGAAGTAGCCATCTTTTTCACCGGTGATCACCACCGTCATCTCGCCCTTCTGGCCGGGATACGAGACTTGGTAGGTCATACTTTTGCCGATCGCCAGCGGCGCGTAGTCCGCGGCTTTCGGCGCATCCGTGACCGCGGTGGTCACCGGCGTCGTCGCGCACGCGGAAGCGAAGAACAACAAGAACAACGACAGCGCGCGCATCGCCCGTGCTTCTACTCCGTTTTTTTTCTGCGCTCCAGCTCGGACAAAGCTTCGCCCGCACGCTTCCTGATCTCTGGATCAGCATGCCCGTTCGACACGGTGAACAGATAAGCTTCGGCCTCTTTGCCGCCGAGCGTCGCCACCGCATACAAGATCTGCGACAAATACCCGCTGGAACGGTTTCGCCCCGCGTCGATCAACGCGCCGGCCGCACGCGCATCACCGATCGCCACCAGCGCGCCGATCGCTTTCAACACCAGGTCTTGATCGTCCTGCTTTTCGTCGCGCACCAGCGCCATCAGCTTCGGCACGGCGTCCTTCAGCTTGCGATCGCCGGCGATCGTGACCGCGCGTTTCTTCACGCCGAGCTCGCTGCTGTCGATCGCTTTGAGGATCTCTTCGTCTTTGGCTTTCGCCAGCTCGACGCCCACCGACAAGGAAGCCATGGCTTCGTCGATCGCTTTTTCCGCGAGCACGTCGAGCTTACTGTCCGCGGGGACATCTTCCGAGACGAGCGCCGCGCCGTCCGCGCTGTAGAGCCCGGCGATCTGTGAGAGCGTGACCTGCGCGGCGATCCCGCGCCGCATCATCCCTTCGCGTGGAGGGCCACCATCTTCGGCGACCGAAGGCCGTTCGCCCGCAGCCATCAGGCGTACGGTGAGCTGATGCGCGTCTTCGCCTTTTTTTGCATCACGGACGCTGAATCCACGAAAGCGATCCGCCGCTTTGGCGACGCGTGTTTCCAGCGGTGTTTTGTCGAGCTTGCCGGAGCGATCGACGATGTCGATCTGCACGATCGGCACATCGGCCTTCGAACAAGAGGCAACGAAGAGCGCGGCGCTAAATACCGAGCAACAAACGCGTACCAAAGTTGTGAGCGAGACCGGCATCGATGATCTTCTTGCGCTGCGATTCCACGTCATATTCGACGCGCACGTATTCGAACTTGTGGAGCTCGGTGTCGTAGATTCCGGCGCATGCGCGCGGATCGTAGTCGCGCGGCTGGCCGACGGATCCAACGGTGATGATGTACTTCATGTCCGGCTTCAGCGTGAAGCGCGGAGCGACCACGTCGAGCGCATTGTCCCCGGTGATCGCGAAAACTTTGGTCAGATGCGAGTGCCCGATGAAGGTAACGTAAGCGAGGTCTTCCTTCTGGGCCGCGAGCTCGCGCGCTTGATCGAGCGCGAAGATGTAATCGTATTCTTCGGGAGCGAGCGGCGAGCCGTGCGAGAACTCCACGTCGCCGTGGCGATAGGTGTACGGCAGCGACTTGAGCCAGGCCATGTTCTCCGGCGAGAGCCGTTGCACGCACCAGTCGAGCGCTTCACGCGCGGCGTCGTAATAATACGAGTAGTCCATTCGCCCGGCGACCGCTGCGTCGTGGTTGCCGAGCAACGTGACTTTCGCCAGTCCGCGGATCAACGTGCAGCAGGCTTCGGGATCGGCGCCGTAGCCGACGATGTCACCGAGGCAGATGTATTCGTCGATACCGCCAATGTCTTTGAACTTATTGATTACGCCTTCGAGCGCTTCGATGTTGCCGTGGACGTCACTGAAGATCGCATACCGCATCGGGTGAGCCGCCAAGCTAGTCGTGTCGCGCCCAGCAAGCAATCTTACGTTTGGCCGTGGGAGTACATCGCACCCTCTGAACATGCTACGAACAGCGGGTAAATGTGGCAGCAGGCGGAACAACGGTCGGCCGACATCAAGGGGACGAAAGGTTTCGCGCTCCCGGGTGCGACGAGGCATTACGCGCCAAATCGGCAAGCAGAGGTCTCGAAGATCGTCCTCGAGATCTGGGTGAATGGGCCGCCTTCGATCCGCGGGCGCGTCTCGCTCGAGCTGGTGACGTTGGTGTCGACCGAACGCCTGCAGCTCGACGCGCGCGAGCTCGAGGTGGCGCGCGTGACCGATCGCCAGGGCACACAGCTCGAACATCGCCTAGAGGATGGGCAGCTGACGGTCTTGTTTCCGAAGACACTGGCGGCGGGCGAAGAGCTGTCGCTGTCGATCGAATATTCGGGTGAGCCGCGGCGCGGGCTGTACTTCATCGAGCCGTCCGAACATGAGCCGTCGCGCCCGCGCGAGGTGTGGACTCAAGGACAGGACGACGACAGCCGCCACTGGTTCCCGTGTTTCGACTATCCGAATCAGAAGGCGAAGACGGAAGTGATCGCGCACGTGCCCCGCGGATTGTTCGCCCTATCCAATGGACACCTGATCCAAAGGACAGAGGACGAAAACGAGCTCGTCTTTCATTACCGCCAAGACATTCCGCACGCCACGTACCTGGTGACCCTGGTCGTCGGTGAGTACGTGGCGATCGAACACGCGGGCGCGCGGGTTCCGGTGATCTCGTACGTCCATCCGCAACATGAGGAGAACGGCCGGCTCACGTTTTCGCGAACGGCGGAGATGGTCGAGCTGTTCTCCAACAAGATCGGCATCGACTATCCCTACCCCCGTTATTCGCAGATCTGCGTCGCCGATTTCATCTTCGGCGGCATGGAGAACACGTCGGCCACGACGCTCACCGAACACATCTTGTTCGACAAGAAGAGTGAAGCCGACTACCGCCGCATCGCCGAAGGTTTGATCGCGCACGAGCTGGCGCATCAATGGTGGGGCGATCTCGTCACCTGTTCCGATTGGTCGCACGCGTGGCTCAACGAAGGTTTCGCGACGTACTTCGAAACGGTATGGCGCGAGCACGGCGAGAGCGCGGGTGAAGCGTCTTACGCGCGGCTGCACGATCAAGAAGCATACTTCGCGGAGACCTACCGGCGCCCGCTGGTCGAGAAGACCTACGAAGAGCCGATCGATCTCTTCGATCGCCACCACTACGAAAAAGGATCCTGCGTCCTCCACCTGATCCGTTTCGTGCTCGGCGACGCCGACTTTTGGCGCGTGCTCCAGCACTACGGCCAAAAACACCGCGGAAAAAGCGTAGAAAGTGATGATCTGCGGAACGCTGTCCGCGAGGTCACCGGGAAAAATTTAGAGAGCTTGTTCGATCAATGGGTCTACGCTCCCGGCCATCCGCAGCTGACGATCGGCGGCGCATACGACGCGGAAGAACACGCGTTCAACCTCACGGTGGAACAGACGCAGCGTGGAGATCGCGTCCCGGACACCTTCGTCTTCCCGGTCGATATCGAAGTCGCGACCGAAGGCGGCAGCGAGCTCCACCGCGTACGGATCGAGTCGCGCAAACAGACGATCCGCATCCCCTCGACGAAACGCCCTCATTTCGTGGTGTTCGACAAAGGCGGGAACGTGTTGAAGCAGCTCGACAACCGGTTGCCGGCGTCAATGTTGCGCGCGGTGCTGGAGAAGTCGAACGACGTGCATGCGTTGATCAACGCGGCGCGGACTCTATCGAAGCGCGGTGATCCGAGCTCGGTGCGCGCGGTGATCCACGCGATGCAGAACGACACGCAGCCGGGCGTGCGCGCAGAGGCGGCGAAAGCGCTGAAACGGACGCCGCTTCGCGAAGTGAAAGATGCGCTGCTCGAGACGATCGTCGAGGACGGCGATCCCCGCGTGCGGCGCACGGCGATCCGCGCGCTCGGCGGGTTCAAGAGCTTCGCGGAAGAGATCACCGAAGTGTTGTCGCGGCACGTGGAATCCGAAGGATCGGACTACGCGCAGGCCGATGCGCTGCGTACGGTCGCCGAGCTACGCGATCCGAAAGCGCGCGCATTTTTGGAGCGCGGGCTGAAACACACGGGCCACAACCATTGTGTGCGCGCGGGGGCGATCGAATCTTTCGCGAAGCTGCGCGATGTGTCCGCGTTGCCGCTGGCGATCGAACACACGCGTCCGATTCATCACGCGCGTGTACGCGAGGCCGCGGCTTCGACGGTGGGTGTGCTCGGGCGTTTTTCGCCGCCCGCCAGCTTGGAGCGCGCCGAGGCGCACGAGAAGTTGGTCTCGCATCTCGATGATCCTTGGCTGCGCGTGCGTATTCGTGCGGCCGAAGCGTTGAAAGGGATCGGCGACAAATCAGCGATCGGCGAGCTGCGCGAACGTGCGGATCGGGAGCTCGATGGCCGCGCGCGAAGAGCGATGAAGCTGGCGGAACGCGAGATCCGCGAAGAGGCGCACTCCGCGGAGGAGGTCGAGCGCTTGCGCGACGAGGTGCGTACGCTCGAACAATCGCACGCACGTTTATCGGAGCGGCTCGAGAAGCTGGAAGCACGCAAAAAAGAAGCGCCCTCGCCCGCCGCGCCGGTCACCGAAGAAAAGAAGAAGCGGAAGAAAAAGAAGAAGAGCTAAGAGCCCGCCGCGGGGCTCTGATCTTTCGATCACTCGCGTTCGAGCGCGAACAACATGCCGAGCGAGATCTCGGCGATGCGTTCGATCAGCTGCGCGCGTTGTTCGTCGTTCAAACGTTCGGCGGCGCGCCGCAGATTCATGCGACCGATTTCGGAGTCGCGCTCCTTGCCCCACGCGGCCAAGATCTTGCGCACGTTCTCGTCGATCTCGAAGGCGCGACCTGCGCGATCCTCATCGCGGAGGCTCATTCTTCGTCCTCCTCGTCAGCCCTTTTTTTGCGGCGTTTTCCGGGTGCATCCGGCGTGCCTTCCGCGGCGGAGTCACCGATCGGTTTCGTCTCGCGCATCGGCGTCGGCAAAGGATCGCGGCGTTCGATCGACTTCTTCTTCAAACGGCTCGCACCACCGGGACGTGCACCGAGCTCGTCCGCGCGGCGGATCGCTTCTGCGAGCAGCGGGCTCGACACGCGCGGCGGCCGCGGATCGATCAGCGTCCGCGCATTCGTTGCGAGCGCCACGGCATCGAACCCTTCGAGCACCGCGAGCGAGAGCTTGCGCGCCATGGCCGCACCGACCGAAGCCGCGTACACCCCGGTGCGCCGTTTTCCGGCCGCATCGAGCGCGTTCATCCAATCTTCGATGGTGAGCCCAAGCGCGCGCGCGACGGCACGCTGATTCTCCGCCCACTGCGCGAGACTCTCGCGACGGTCCGCCACGGCAGCGGACACTAGCATGGCGAGTTGGTCCTAGTAACAATCGTCGCGAAGCAGGCTCGAGACCGGGAGCAGCGAGGCAGCGAACGAGCCTTCGGCGCCGTCGAAGTGGAAGGTGCCGGCGTCGAAACGTTGTCCCGAAGCGATGACGCGCGTGCTCCGCAGCAGCTCGCGATCCAGAGAACGAACGATGAGCTCGATCGTCGCAGCACCGAATCCGCCGTCGTCTTTGTGATGCACGATCACTGCGTAATCTCCGGGGAAGACGCGATCGCTCAACACGCGCTCAGAGCCAGGAGCGCGGAACGCATCGCGAAGGTACAACGGGTTGTCGCGCATCTCGAACAACACGCCCCAGTCGGGGTTCGGCGAACAGAATGTGGCGTCGGTGGGCCGATCGAAGAGCCGGCCTTCCGCGCGCACCACATGGAGATCGACGTCCGCCCCGCCCGTCCAGCTCAGCTCGACCCAGAGCTCCGCCGGAGCGCTGAGCGCGTCGATCGTCGAGGCGGTCGCGTAGAGCTCATCGACAAAATCGGGATCGTTGCTCGTGAGCTCGACGCTGGCGCTGTAGAGCGGACCCGCGAGACCATCATCGAAGAAACGCACCGGCACGCGCAGCGTCTCTCCCGGCGCGAGCGCGATCGACCCGATCACCGGCTCCGGAAGCGTGAACACGCCTTCGAGCATCGTCACGCTGTCGATCACCGCCGTCGCCGTACCTGTACTTTCGATCAGGAGGTTCCGCACCACCTCCAACCCGAACGGCACCGCGCCGAACGGTTCGAGCGTGGCTTCCAGGTGCGGTACCGGATCGGCGGAGCCTGCGCCGCTCAACGAGATGTTCAGCTCCGGGGACTGGTCGGTGCGCACCACGATCACCGCCGGCGCGACCGGACCGGCCGCGAACGGCGACAGCTCCACGAACACCACGCGATCTTCACCGGGCTCGAACAAAGCGCCGGGCTCGGGAGCTTCGACGAGACGATACTCCGGGGATGCGGGCAAAAGCTCGATCGACTGTAAACGCACGTCTTCCGTACCGTGATTGATCAAACGCAAGGTTTTGCGACGCACCGAACCGAGCTCCACTGATCCAAAGGACAGGTCACCCGGCAAAGCGGACAGCGCGGCAAACGGGATCGCCGACGCGACGCCGGTGAGAAAGACGTACGCCTGGCCGTCGAGCGCGTCCGAGTCGATGGCCACCACCGCCGAATCGCGTCCGGCGTCGATCGGCGCGTACTCCACCACGACTCGCCGCGATTCACCGGCGCGCAGCGTAAACGGCGTTTCGGTCTCGGTCGAGGTGACGACGGAGAGCTCGCTGATCGTCGAAGAGCCTGCGAGCAAGATACGCGCGATCTCCAGGTCGCGCGTACCGAGGTTTTTGATGTCGAAAAAACGCTGCTTCGTTTCGCCGGGAAAGATACCGCGGATGTCGATCGCCGAAGGTTCGAGGCCGAGCTCGCTGATCGCACCTTCGCCGCGCACGCCGATGCTGACGCGCATCGGAATGTCCGTGTCGTCGACGAGGATCATGCGGCCCTCGTCGAAGCTGGTGTCGGTCGGCGCGTAGCTCAACGCGAGCGTGAAGCTCTCGCCGGGCTCGAGACGGCGCACGCTGCCGAGCGCTGCCCTGAATTCTGGGGTGGTCTCGACGTCGCCGGTCACTGCGCGGACGGTGACCTCTTCGGTCCCGCTGTTGGTCACGCTGACCGTCGCCGTGCGCATCGTTCCGACGATCACGCGGCCGAAGTCGATCGCGGTGACCGACACCATGAGCTGCGGATTGACCGCTTCGCCGACGATGCGGACCACGACCTCGGGCGTCGCCGCGGAGTCGGTCTTGATGGTGATCGTCCCTGCGCGATCGCCCGGGATCTTCGGCGAAAAGACCAGCGGCACGGTGTACATGCCGGCGCCCGCGATGCCGCTCGGTACGCTGTCCATGCGCAGCTCGGGGGCCAGCTCTTCGTTCACCTTCATTTCGAGGATCTTCACCGGAGCGAGACCGGTGTTCGATAAGACGAGCCCTTTGCGGCCGGCGAGCCCGACGCCGACGCGGCCGAAGTCGATGGTCGTGGGGATCGCTTCCAGCGCCGACTCCGCGCCTTTTCCTCCGCCGCAATCGCACGCAGAGACAGCGCACAGGAGCAGAAAGATCGCGCTTGCACCCGGATGATCGAGCTGAATATGGTCCGCGCGATGTTTCGTATGGCCGCCCGTTCTCATCTCAACCTGATCCTCATGCTCTCGACCGCTTCACTCGTCGCTTGCCCGAAAGCCGAAGAGAAAAAAACAGTCGAGCCCGAAAAGAAAGAACCGGAAAAAGCGCCGGTCGTGAAGACCGAGACGGCCGCCGCCGGATCGAGCGACCCGAGCTGCATCGGTGCATGGTCCGTGGGCGGTGACATCGCCAAGATCAGCATCGCCGGAAAGACGTTCGACCACCAAGGTGCACAGCTCACAGAGACCAGCAATGACCCGGACGACCAAACGGTCATCGGCGTTATCGCCAACATCAAAGAGGACACCCCCGAGAACCTGAAGAACATCACGTCGATCCTCAACTTCTTCAAGGCGGAGAAGGTCGATGCCATCGTGGTCGACGGCGACCTCGGTGAAACGGAAGCGCAGATCAAGGCCGTGTTGACGCCGATCGCCGCGCTCGACCTCCCGGTGTTTGCCATCGTAGGCAACCTGGAGAAGAAGGCCGACTTCAACAATGCGGTGAAGGCGGTCGCGGCCACGCGCAGCAATCTCGTCAACCTGAGCTTCGTGCGCCTGGTGCAACTCGACGACGTCGTGCTCGTCTCCATGCCCGGCTACTACGACAAGAGCTACCTCCACGCGGGCGAAGAAGGCTGCAACTACAAGACGGCCGACGTCGAAGCGACGAAGGCGATCATCACCGCGGCCGGCAACACCAAGCCGGTGGTGTTGATCAGCCACGGCCCGCCGCGCCAGGAAGGTGTCGACGGAATCGATCGGATGTCGCCCGGAGAGACGAACGTCGGCGACCCGGATCTCGCGAAGCTCATCCGCGACAGCGGCGTGAAATTCGGCATTTTCTCGAACATCCAAGAAGCGGGCGGACGCGGCACGAACGTCGCGGGCTCGAGCTTGGTCGGTGAAGGCAAGCTCGCAGACGAGCTGTTGTTGAACCCGGGACCGGCGGATGCGGTCGCGTGGAAGATGAACGATCGCACCGAATCGGTCGGCATGGCCGCGACCATGACCATCAAAGGCAAACAGGCCTCGTTCAAGATCCACCGGGTCGCGGCCGCTCAGTAGCTCTGTCACGGCGGGCCTCGCGTTTCTCCGCTTCGAGCTTGGCGACGATCAGATCGAGCTCGCGCACGCGTTCCTTGAGCGCGGAGACGCGGCGCTGAAGCTGGCGGATATCTCGCTTCGACGGCATCGCGGTGAAGTGCCAAAATGCGCCCGCGGCTTCATCGAAGAGACGGCGCGCATGTTCGAGCTTGGCCAGCGCGCCGGAGAGATGATCGGCGTTCGCGTAGCGGGCGAGCACCCGAGCGAGAAGTCCCGCAACGCGCTGCTTTGCCTCCCGATCCCACATCAGGGAGGGCATCCTACCACCGTCCGCCGGGAGAAAGATCCGGTGGGCGGCGAGCTCTGTGTGTTAGGCTCGAGCACCTCTCATGCATTCGCGCGACCGAGTCGGCGGCGGTTGGTCCGCCATCATCGATCCCGACGAAGAGGGATTCGGCGACGAAGAGGAAGCGCAGACCGACCCGCAAATGGTGAGAAACGAGGTCATCTCGTTCAGCACCGAAGAAAAAACGACCATCGACAAGCTCGACCCGGTGACGCGGGCGATGCTCGAGGCCGAGCCGGAACCGGCGCGAGGAAAACCTTCGATCAGCGCATCTTCCGGGCCTCGGGGGCCGTCGCCGTCGGGTCAGCCACGCAAGCTGCGGCTACCGGTCCCGGGTGAGAACGCACCGAAGAAATCGCGAAACGGGGGCGTCGTCGAATCGTACACCCCGCAGTCGATGCCGGCGATCGCGCCCGACCCGGCCTCGAAACCCCAAAGCGGGAGCAATCCGAACATCACGAACAGCGCCGCGAGCGGGTTCTCTTCGGAGAGCTTGGTGGAGAAACTGTCCGAAGGGACAGGTCGTGCTTCGAAGACCAAGCCCTCCTTTTTCACCGAGTACAAAGAGGTGGTGCGTGCGGTGGTGATCGGCGTGGTGTTGCTCGGTGGCGGCATCGCGTACCAGCTCACGCGATCGCCCGCGGAGCCGGCGCCGGTGATCATCCCGGAAATGCCGCAGACCGCCGCCGCGACGAAGGAGGAGCCACCGAAGACGATCGAGAAGGTCCCGGCGGAACCGAACGAACAGCCGCCGTCGCTGCCGCGCGAGACCGAACAAAAATCGATCGCCGTGCTGACGAATCCGAACGGCGACGAGCCCGCCGAAACGCCGAACCCGGCGAAAGCGGCGACACCGATGATCACCGTGATCTCCACGCCCCCGGGCGCGACGGTGGAGATCAACGGCGACGGACAAGGAAAGACTCCGCTCATCCTGCGCAGTCCGCGGAATATCAGCATGCTGACGATCAGCATCCAGCTGCACAATCATAAGAAGTGGCAGCAGGATGTGCCCGCGAACGAAGCGGGGCACTTCACAGTCAACGCCCAACTCGAAAAAATTAGGTAGACGTCTACGTGTTGCGTCTACGTTCGCGGGAACGCGACACGGGATCGTTCGCGGTACTACGTTCAAGTGCACGTTCACTGCAGGATCGATCGCGGGGATCGTTTGCGGGGATCGGTCGATCGCGGGGATCGGCGATGACCACGCGCGGGCTGGGGGAGATTATTCTTCTTCCTTGCCCGCTTCGCCTTCGGCGCCTTCTTTGCCGGCGATCTCGTCTTCTGTCGCTTCGACGACATCGGCTTCCCAGCTCTCGCCTTCGCCGAGCTTCCAGTTCTCCGGGATCTTGAACTTCTCCCACTTGAGCACGATGTCTTTGTCGCCGCTCGGCGTCTTCGCCACGAGCCCGATCTCGATGTCCGCGAAGGTCGCTTCGCGCGGCATCACCGGCAGCCACATGAAACCGATCGAGACCAGCGGCGGAAACTCCGCGACGTACTTCGACGGACCTTGGATGATGATGCGCGGGGTCGATTCGCCGTCCGCTTTGCCGAGCACCTTCTCGACTTCTTTTTCGGTGCCTTTCTCCGGCCCCTTCTCGATCTTCTCTTTTTCGATCTTCCAGTAACGAAGCGCGAGCGGTCCCCAGGTGACGCGCGTGTTGTCTTCGATACCCCAGAAGAAAAACTTGCCCTCGAGGACAGGTTGGCCTTCGTCGTCTTTGGCGCGTTTCACGTCGTAGAGATCGAGGCGGATCTCTTTGGACTGCGCGGTGAGCGCCGTGCGCCAATTGCCGCTCATCAGCGTGTCGTAGGCGCCGCGAACGATCGCGTAACCTTCCATGCGCGACTTGTGCTCGCCTTCCTTGAGCAATCCTTCTTTGAATTGCTCGTCCGCGAGATCTTTGTATGCGGCCGGGTTGAACGCCTCAGGCTTCTTCGCATAGACGCGCTTCTTGAGCTCTTCGTTGTACGCGGCGATCGACGACTTGATGTCGCGCTCGTACGCCTCCGCGCTCTCTTCGCGCATCGCCGATCGCGCCTTATCCATGAACGACCGGCGCGCTGCACCGAGATCCTCGGCGCGTTTGGCCGCCGCAGCCTGATCGCTTTTCTGGATGAAGATCCAAGCACCGCCGACCAGCAGGATGGCGAAGATGATGATAATACTAAAGAAACGCTGCATTCCCGGTTCCCCTATTACGTTTATCGATCCGGCGCAATCCGACGGAGCTCCTGAAACAAAGACACGCTCCACTCGCCGAAGACGCGTTCGGCGCGGCTCTCGACCTTTTTCCCGGACCGTTCGAAGCGCCACGCGCGCATGCCGGCTTCGAGCGCACCCGTGACGTCGAGATCCTCACGATCGCCGATGTGCACCACCTCGTCCGGCTCCACTTCGAGCGCCTCGGCGACGTGCAAAAACGCGCGCGGATGCGGCTTCAATGCACCGAAACGTTCGGTCGAGACCAGCGCCGCCCACGGAAGGCGATCGAGCCCGAGGTTTTGCAGCTTCTCGCGCGGATCGTAGTCCGATAACACCGCCAGCTTCAGGCCCATCACGTGCGCACCTTCGAGCGCGCTGACCACGCCGCGAAAAGGTGTTGCACCGAGGGTCAACGCCGCCGGCATTGCCTCGCGCAGATCGCGGATGCGCCGCACTGCGTCCTCCATCGAGAGATTGAACGAAGGGGCGACCAGCTCTGCCTCCCGCGCCAAGAGCGCCTCTTCGTTTTCCGGCGGGAGCTCATGACGGATCTTTTCGCGCGCAGCCAGCAGCGCGATCAACAAACCGCGCTCCCAACGCAGCCGCCACGCAACCTTGAGACGGCGCACCCGGTAGAGCGTGCCGTCCATGTCGAGCGAGAGGGCGCGCGCTTCTTTCATCCGTGCTCTCGCTCGAGACGGTCGATGATCGAAAGGTCAGGTGCGAGGTGGATCGGCTTCACGTGGGCATCCGGTGCTCCGGCGCGCACGCGGCGATCGCGGTCGCGGTCGAAAGCACCGCGCGGCATCAAGCGCAACACCGGCGCGTCGAGCCGTTCGCTGTCGCGCTTGGCGGCATATTCGATGTTCACCGCGCGCAGCTGGCGCTCGAAAGCCTCGAGGAACTTTTCGCCCGCACCCGGCGCCGGCTCCTCGAGCGGCTCGATCGCCAGCACGTAACGCGGCGGATCGCGCAGCTCGGGGGACACACAAAACCCCGCGAGGCGCAGCGAGGTCTCCGCTTCCGCGCCGGCGACCGCGTCCACCACGTGCCGCTCACCGATCTTCTCACCGGTGATCGACAACATGTTGCCGCCCTTGTGCACGAAAGCGATCTCCGCGGTTTTGTTGTAGTAGCCGGTGCACTCCACAATGTCGTTGATGTCGTAGCGGTACAGGCCGTGCGAGCCGGTGATCACCACCCTGTACCTTTGGCCAGGCTGCAATTCATCCGCCAACAACACTCGCGCAGGATCGTCCTCCGGCACGAACTCCAAAAAATGTCCCAAGACGGAGACCACGCCGCTGGCGCTCGCCGTCGACTGCGGCAAAGAAAAGCCGCCTTCGGTGGCCACGAAACCGTAGTCCATCGATTCGCGCCCTGGATACAACCCGCGCAGCTTTTCCAGCCAAAACGGCGCGCTTCCGCCCTTCCAACACAACATCCCGGCGATGTCCGGCCATACGTCGGTGGGCAACACACGCCCGGTCTCTCTGCGCGCTTTGTTGATTCTCGCCGCAGCTTTCGCGTCGCGCCGCAACGCGAGCTGCACCTCGCCGCGGATCGGCTCTGGAATGCGCGACAGCTCCGAAAACTCGCCGGACAACAGATCGCGCGCCAACGCCTCCGCGTATTCGTCGAGCTTCTTCGCGAGCAACACCAACGTCGACGGATTCACCGCCGCCGCCAGCGTGATCTTCTCCTGCAGCGCGAGCCGCAGCATCGTCCTGTACCGAAGACCAGCATCCTCGATGAGAAACACCGCACGCGGACACGCATCGAACGGTGAGCCTGCTTCCGCTCCGCCGAACGCGACGGTGATCGATCCGTAGGGCACACCTTTGGTGGAGGCGCCTTCCAGCTTCGGGCTGTGGACCGAGAGAAACTTGCCGCGGATCAGGCCCGGAAAAGACTGCATCACCGCCAACGCCCAAACGCGGCGCGGCACGCGGTATTCGCCGAGATACATCGGCGTCACCGGCACGTGTTTCGGTTTGCCGGTCGTGCCGCTGGAGCGCGCGAACAAGGTCGGCTGATCGGGGATGAGCACGTTGTCTTCACCGCCGAGCATGCGCTCGATGTACGGCTCGAACCGATCCCAAGGCGCGATCGGCACGCGTTCGCGATATTGCTCGAGCGTTTTGATCTCCGCGAAACCGTGCGCGCGTCCAAACGCCGTATCTTTTGCGCGATCGAGCATCAAGAACAGGCGTTCGAGCTGCACCTCGCGCGGCATCTTGGTCGCTTCCTCGAAACGTCTCTTAGACTTCGAGAACAACGCGCGCGAACCGGCCCGCAGCGCCGAGTCGGGGAGCAGCGAGAGGACGTCGAGCGCCAGGCGCTGAAAAATTTTGGCGAGGACGCTCAGATCACCGCCTCGCGCAACATCCGCGCTGCGTCCTCCGGCGAAACCGCGTTCGTGTCGATCACCGAAAACGTCGGACTGCTCATCGCCGGAAGCAGCGGATGGATCTCGAAGTGCCAGTGGAACTGCTGCAGGTCCGCGCCCATGTCGGGCGGCGAGGTCTCGAGCACCAAGCGATACTTCGCGCCCGGATGCACCGCGCTCAAACGGCGCAATGCTTCCGACAACACCGCCGCAAGATCCGCGAGATCTTCATCTCCGCTTGCGGCGAAATCGGCGTGATGTCCCTTCGGCAAGAGCAACATCTCGAACGGCGTCCTCGGCGCGAACGGTGCGAGCAAGACGTGGCGCATCGACTCCGCAATCCGCCGTACTTTTTCGTTTCGCTCCACCTTCACCGTTTCGCAATACGCGCACGATCCGGTGCGGCGCTGATGCCCCTGCATCGCTTGGATCTTCTCACGCACCGACGGCGGGACCAGCGCAAAGGCGAACGCTTCGGACACCGCGTGCCCTTCCTCCGCGTTCTTCACCACCGTCATGTAACGAAACCGGTTGTCTTGCCGCAGGTACAACAGCCGCTCGCGGTAGAGCGCCAGCACCGCCTGCACTTCGGGCACCGGCATCTCCGCGAGCGCCGAACCGTGCTCGCGTGCTTCGATCAGCAGCTCGTGCTCGCCGGCACCGGTCATCGTCATGTGGAGATCGCCGCCGCTGCGCGAACGATCGACGACCCGCTTGCGATCGAGGATCGCCTGGGGATGGACGATCGCCCCGCGCGCCGCCTCCGGGTCGAGCTGCGTGACGCACTGGCAAGCGGGACAGGTGTCCGAAGGTACAGCTGATCCAGAGATCAGGACCCAGCGGTTGAGCACCGGGTCCTTGCGCAGCTCGGGTCCCGGCCCTCCGGTGTGCGAGCTCACGAGCCGATGTCCACGACGCCCACTCGGACGTTGATCTCCCGTTTCTCGCCCGGCGCGAGCTTCATGCTCCACGACGGAACGAGGCAGGTCCCTTGGAAGGTACGCTCGAGGCCGTTCTCCGACTGGCTCACGGTCTCCACCGGATAACGGAAGAGCTTCGCGGGAACCGAGGTGTCGATCTCCAAACGGATCTTCTGCCACTCGTCGACGAGGATCACTTCGCCGGTCTGCTCATCGGTACCTTCGCTCGCGAGCAGATGCCGCGTCTCCGAGCCGCCGACCTTCACGTAACGCGAGGGCTCCGAGCCCGCGAGCAAGTTGAAGTTGAGCTCGGTGGCGAAGTCGACGTCGATCGTTTCGTCGCCGTCGTTGCGTACGCCGTAGCTGACTTTGAGATCACCGGAGTCGACCTCGACGCGAAAACGTTTCTCCACCGTAACCGCGTTTCCCGCGACCGAGCCGCTCCGCCACGCGTGCATGTGAAACGAAGCGTCGCCGCTTTCGTCGACGGCGATCGACTCCACGCTGTATTCGCCGGCCGCGAAATCTCCGAGATCTTTGCCGGCCATACTTTTGATCATCTCGAGCGTGGCGTTCGGCGGAAGGAAACGGTCGACGAAACACGCGCGCGGCACGTCGTCATAGGTGAGGACTTTTTCGAGCCCTTCCTCTTTCACGCGCACGATGTCGTGGATCGTCTTCGGCTGGCTCTCCACCTCATCTTCGTCATCGTCTTCGGCCGCAGCGAGCTCGGGATCCGCAGCTTCGGCCGGGGTGAGGATCTGCCCGTGATAGCCCTCTTCGCGGCGCATGAGCATGTTCGTCAGGTTGAAGGCCTTCGGTTTGTAGTCTATCTCGAACACGGACGCGCCGGCGTGCGCGCGGATGTACACGTTGATCAGCCGATTCGAGACCAACACCTCGTTGCGTCCGTCGAGGTCGATGTCTTCTTCTTCGTAGCTGATCCAATCGCCCTTCCCTTGTTGGAGCTGATCGAGGATCCGCTCCGAAGAGAGCAGCGAACGGTAGAGCGCGTCGCGCAGGTAGTTCAGGTACAAACCGCCGAACAAACCGTGCCAATACGCGCAGCAACACTGGCCTTTGTAGAGCTCGCGTTGCGCAGTGCCCAAAAGATCACCGGCGTCGCCTTCGATCGTCTCGCCGCCGGTCTTCACCATCTCGTCTTCCATCGCTGTCTGCAGGCGTTCGGAGACGTAGAGCATCTTCTTGTGGATCTGGTTCGCTTCCGAATATTTCGCGAGGAAGTTCTGCCAGATCGCCCCGCGCAAATAAGGTCCGTATTTCTCGATCTCGCCGCTCTTCTTGAGCTTCTCGCGCAGGTCGTGGAGGTCCTTCATCCCGCGCACCGGCAGCGCCCACTCCATCATCTCGTCGTAGGAAGCGTTCGGCAGATAGACGCGGCCCACCGGTGGCCTTTCGGCCAGGTACTCGACCGGCAACACCGAGCGCACTTCGTTCTTCGCCTGCGCTTTTTCCAACGCGCCGAAGAAGGTGGTGAGCCACTTTTTCTCGAAGACCCATTCATAGGTGTTCGGCCAAACGCCGAACTTCTCGCCGTCGTCGCCGTAGGTCAGGCAACCTTCCGCGGGGGCCGTCTTCAGATAGTCGATCACCTCAGCCGCGTCCGAGAACGGAATGCGGTAACGGAGCCCTTTATCGATGGGGAAGATGGCCATGGCGTGGCCCGCTTTCTCCGTCAAATAGTGGCCGCCGATGACTTCGCCGCCGATGCCCGCCGCACGAAAGTGGGTGTCGTCGAGCAGCGTGTATTTGATCCCGCAGGGCGCGAGCACGCGCGGCAGATCGGGATCCCACACGCGCTCCGCGAGCCACATACCTTCGGGCCTTCTGCCGAAATATTTCTGGCAGAACATGGCCATCATTTCGATCTGTCCGGCGGCGTCGCTGTCGGGCAGCGTCGACAAGATCGGTTCGTAGAAGCCGCCGCCGAGGATCTCGACCTGTCCGCGATCGACGAGGCGCGCCAGCTGATCGAGATAGTCGCCGTGCTCGCGCGCGATCCACTCGAACAAGGAGCCGGTGTAGTGGAGCCCGGCTTTGACACCCGGGTGCTGCTCGAGCACGTCGATCATCGGCTTGTAACTTTTGACGAAACACTCCTCGAACACGTGTTCGAAGTTGCCGACCGGCTGGTGGCTGTGGAGCACGAAGATGAAGGGCCGTGCGCCCGAAACAGTTTTAGCCATGCGCCGGGACCATAGGAGGCGAAAGCGCAGAGGTCAAAGGGTTACGAGAGGTCAAAGACGGGCGACAAAACCGCGCATCAAAGCCATGAGATCCGCGGCGACCGCGTCCGCCGCTTCTTTGACCTCTTCGTGTGTGAGCGGATGGGGCGAGATGCCCGCCGCCATATTGGACAGACAGGACAAACCGAGCACGCGCGCGCCCATGTGCCGTGCGGCGATCGTCTCGAGCACCGTCGACATCCCCACCGCGTCCGCGCCGAGCGTCTTCAACATGCGCACCTCGGCGGGTGTCTCGTAGCTCGGTCCGAGCAAGCCCGCATACACACCTTCGCGAAGAACGATCTTCTTCTCCGCGGCGATCTCTTTCGCCAAGCTCCGCAGCTCGAGATCGTAGGCCGTCGTCAGGTCCGGAAAACGCGGACCGAGCGTGGCGTCGTTCGGGCCGAGCAGCGGATTGGTCCCGGTGAGGTTCAAGTGATCGGTGATCAACATGATCTCCCGCGCGCGAAAATCCAGGTTCAAACAACCCGCCGCGTTGGTGATCAACAGCGGATTCGCGCCGAGGCGCACCAACACACGCGCCGGATAAACGACGTCGTGAACCGGATAACCTTCGTACAAATGAACGCGGCCTTGCATCACGGCGAGCGGCACACCTTCGAGCGTGCCGAGCACCAGCCGCCCCGCGTGACCGGAGACCGTCGAGGTGCGAAAGCCCGGAATTTCCGAGTACGGCGCGGAGCCGTCGATCTTCATCGCATCGACGAACGCACCGAGGCCCGATCCCAGCACCAGGCCCGCTTTCGGACGCAGGCTGGACACGTTCTTTTGAATATATTCGATCGTCTCTTTCATAATCTCTCGCGGATCAACGGATACGGTTCGGGTGCTTTTTCGCCGATCTCCACGGCGGAGAGCAGCAGCTCTTTGGCGGCCTGAAGCTTCGAAGGATCGTTGTATTCCAGCTCGGCGAGCACGCGGCCCGCCTCGACGCGGTCTCCGGTGCGCACGCGCATGAACAAGCCGACCGCAAGATCGACGTCGTCCGAGCTGCGCGCGCGGCCAGCACCGAGGATCATCGCCGCACGCCCGATCTCGGCCGTCTTGAAGCCGGTGATCACACCTGGCCGATCGACCAGGACGCTCTCACGGTGTTTCGCGACCGGCATGACGTTGCGATCATCGAGCGCGCGCGGATCGCCGCCCTGCGCTTCCACGAGACGGCGCAATTTTTCCAAACCGCGGCCGTCTTTGATCGCACGTTTGATCCGTGTTTTGCCGTCTTCGATCGACTCCGCCACACCGCCGAGCTTCAACATCTCCGCGCCGAGCTCGACCGTCAGCTCGATGACGTCGCTCGGGCCATCCCCTTTGAGCACGTCGATCGCTTCCCACATCTCGTTCGCGTTGCCGCAGGCAGCGCCGAGCACCTGGCTCATGTCCGTGAGCAGCGCGCGCACTTTTTTGTCCATGCGTTCGCCGATGGAGATCATCGTCTTCGCCAAGGTGCGCGCCTCGTCGATGGATCGCATGAACGCGCCGGAGCCGACTTTGACGTCGAGCACCAACGCGTCGATCCCTTCGGCGAGCTTCTTCGACATGATCGACGCGGCGATCAGCGGGATCGACTCCACGGTGGAAGTGACGTCGCGAAGCGCGTAGAGCTTGCGATCCGCGGGCACCAATCGTTCGGTCTGACCGATCAACGCGAGCTGATGTTTCTCCACCAGCTCGACGAATTTGTTCTCGTCGAGATCGACGCGAAAGCCGGGGATCGCGGAGAGCTTGTCGAGCGTGCCGCCGGTGTGGCCCAAGGCGCGGCCGGAGATCATCGGAACCGGAACGCCGCACGCAGCAACCAGGGGTGCGAGGCACAAAGAGATCTTGTCGCCGACGCCGCCCGTCGAATGTTTGTCGACTTTGATGCCGTTGATCTTCGACAGATCGATCGTCACGCCCGAAGCCATCATCGCTTCGACGAGCGCCGCGAGCTCACCCGCGCCCATGCCGCGAAAAAAAACGGACATGGCGAAGGCCGCCATCTGGTCGTCGCCGACCGCACCGGACGTGTAATGTTCGATCAGCCAGCGGACCTCGGCCGCCTGTAGCTCCCCACCATCACGTTTCCTCTTGATGAGGTCGACCGCTCGCATCGGCCGAGAAAACAACAAAAACGCACGCTTTGCACAAGTGTGTCTGACGTTTCCTGGCCGCTTTCTGCAAATCTCGCTATCGTCCGGTCTCGATGCGTCGCCTCTGTGGGAGGCTGTTCCTCTCCCTCTCGCTTTTTGCGGCTCTCTTTTCGATCGAGGGCCATGCTTTCGGCCAGAGCGCCGAAATCGAAGAAGCGGTGACCGTGGTTCCCACGATCTCGGCGGAGCTGCTCGATCCGTTGGGCCTCACTCGCTTTCACTTGGTCACGCGCGCCAACTTCTTCGACTACGCAAACTCCGCGGCCTTCGAACGCGACGTCGCGACGTGGTCTTTCGAGGCGCGCGCGCACGTGCGCATCACGCGAGGATTGGCGCTCGCTGCGGTGTTGCCGTTTGGGCTTCTGTTGCCCGGGCCCGGGCGGGAGAATCGTTTCTTCTTCGGAAACTTCTCGCTCGGCGTCGGAGGCGGCACCCGGTGGTTCGTCGGAGGGCCTGGTCTTTCGATCAGTATCGGCGGCGGCCTCGACCTCTATGCGCCGACCGCTCCCGAGTCGACGCCCGACGATCTCTTGCCGATCGCCACCGGCTTGGGTTTCGCGACCCCGCAGATCTTGGTCGCGTCGATGCGCGCCTATGAACCGCAGCTTTATCTGCCGGACCTGATGTCTTTTCGCGCGCGCATGTTGGCGCGTATCCAAGCGTCGATCTTCACCGGCGAGCTGGAGCTCGGTCTGGTGCCCGGTTTCACCGTCGCTTCGCAGTCCGACTTCGTCATGTTCTTCGGCGTAGCGGCGCGCCTTTCAGTGCAGCCGAGCGAACACCTCGAGCCCTACGTCGAAATGGGTGTGACCACGCAGGTCGCGGGTCCGAGCGATCTTTCGCCGCCGTTCTTAGTGACGCCGGGCCTGCGATTTCACATCGCCGAGAGCTTCGATCCCGCCATCTTCATCTCATTCAATTTCGTGGAAGCCTCGTCGATCATCTTCGGCGTCGATCTCGCGGGCGCACTGCGTCCGGGCCGGCGCGCCGCAAACAACGACATCGAAGATTTCTTCGGCGGGTTCTAAATTCTCGCGCTGATCGTCAGTACGCTTTCGCAGCTTTCGGCGCGGACTTCGCGGACGGATCGGGCTTCGCACATTTGACGATCGCCACCGACGAAGAGGCGCCGATGCGCGACGCACCGGCCTCGATGAAACGGTTTGCATCGTCGATGGTGCGCACGCCGCCGGACGCTTTGACGCCCATGTCGTCGCCGACGATCGACCGCATCAGCGCCACATCCTCCGCAGTCGCACCGCCCCCGGCAAAACCGGTCGAAGTTTTCACGAACGCCGCACCCGCCGCTTTGCTGAGCGCGCAGGCGATCACCTTCTGATCGCGATCGAGCATCGACGTTTCGAGGATCACTTTGACCGGGATCGAGCCCGCAGCCTCGACGACCGCACGAATGTCATCCTGCACGTATTTGTAGTCCTTCGACTTCAACGCGCCGATGTTGATCACCATGTCGATCTCTTTGGCGCCGTTTCGGATTGCTTCACGCGTTTCGAATGATTTCGCGCCGGGCGTCGCCGCACCGAGCGGGAAACCGACGACCGCGATCGGCACCGCCGTCGAGCCCTCGAGACAAGCCGCGACGTAACGGACGTTCGAGCTGTTCACACAGACGGTGGCGAAGCCGAAGCGCCGCGCTTCATCGCAAACTTTTTTCAGCTCTTCGCGCGTCGCATCCTGTTTCAGGATCGTGTGATCGATATAAGGCGCGACGTGGCCACAGGGCGTCGCTTCGATCGCGCCGGAGGTGGAGATACGTTTCGCACCTTCGTTCAAGCTGCCGACGACCGCTTTCGAATCGCACTTCGACGACACCGCGCAGGTATTGCACGGCAATGAGCTCTGGCCGCTGCCACTGATCGGAAGGCCAGCTGACCTTTTGACCAGCTCGGCCTCCACGCGGCGGGCGATGACGTCGACCAGCTTGTCGATCTCCATATCGGCTTTCATTTTGAGGCTCCCAGCGCGCGGCGTACTTCTTCGGTGACGATCCGGCGCACGTTGTTCGGCTCTTTTTCAGCCGCACCGCTCTTCGGCGACACCAACAATCCGGCCGCACGACGCATCTCGAGCAGCTTCTCTTTTTGGCCCGCATCGAGCGGCGCCGGGGTGAGACCCGAAGCGCGAGCGGTCGAGAGAATCTTCGCGTAGTGCTCCAGCAATTCCATGCGGAGATACGCTTGTTCGAGGTCGACGCCCACGGTGATCGCGCCGTTTCCCGCGAGGAGCGCCGCATCCGAGATCGACAGCGCCGCGGCGATCGCTTCCGCGGTCGCCGGATCTTTCGGCAAAAGCAGCGGCACCAGCGGGATCGACTCCCCGAGCGAGACCACGACTTCGGGCATGAACACCGCGCCGAGCTCCACGCGCGCCAGCGCAAAAGCCGAGGCATACGGAGGATGTGCGTGGATCACCGCGCGTATCTCTTTGCGCGCTTTGTACGCGCCGACATGCATCGCGACTTCGCTCGGCGGCTTCCCGCGCGATACTGGCTTTCCGGACAGGTCGCACTCCACGATCGAATCCGGCGGACAGAGGCGCTTCGAAGTCGCCGTGGGCGTGATGGCGAATCGATCGCCCTCGCCGCTCTTCGCCGAGACGTTGCCGTCGTGATTCGCGACCCAGCCCATCTTCCACAGAAGCGTGCTGTACTCGGAGACCTCTTTGCGGACGCGGGCGGGCGCGCTCATTCGCGAACCTCGACCTCGTCGACGATCGCCACGATCAGCTCGAGGATCGGACAAAGCTTGCCGGTCATGCCCAAGATCTGCCGCACACCGTTGCCTTCTTTGAGCACCAAAACCGTGTCGCCAGGACCTGCTTGTACGTGGTCGACGGCGAGGAAAGATTCGCCGTTCTTCTTTCCGTGCTCATCGATCGGATCGACGATGAGCAGCTTCATCCCCACGTACGACTCGTGTTTCGCTGAAGAGACGACGTTGCCCGAAACGCGGCCGAGGATCATCGCGTCTCCGAATTCACGCTGTCGACGATCCCCACGATCGCCGCGTCCACCGGCACAAACGGCACCGGCATGGCGTGCGTCGCTTCGCGCGCGGACACGCAAAACACGTGATCGCCCGGCCCTGCCTGCGCTTGATCACATGCGACCAGCGGCGCGCCATTCTCCTTACCGGAGGCGTCGAGCGGCGTGATCACCAAGAGCTTCGCGCCTTCGAGGCCTTCGTATTTCACCGTCGCGACGACGGTGCCGATCACCCGCGCCAAAAACACTGCGCTCTGCCTAAACCCCAGGCTGCTGTTTGGCAACTGTTCGAGAATGTTCGAGTCCCAGGCCGTACGCGCTCCACAAGGCGCTCAGCTTGGGCGACACGGCGAAGGCGATCAGCTCTTTGCCGCGCAGCGTGGTGATCCCTATGTTTTCCAGGGCGATCAACGGATCTTGCGACACGACCAACGCGGCGCGATCGAGCAAGGCCTCGCTCGCCTCCCGGCGCTGGAACGAGAAGTAGCGACGCAAAGTCTGAAAGACGATCGCCTTTTTCAGCTCATTTTTCGCGAGCGCCTCGGTGAGCCCGAGCGCGCTGAGCGGCACCTGCGCGCCGAACAACGAAGAGTCGAGCGTGTCGGTCACCTCGATGAGCACCCTGTCCGAAAGGACAGCATCGCGGAGCAGAGGTAAGCTCTCTTTCGCGGGCTCGGCTTCGTCGCCCAAAGCAGAGAGCAACGCGCTCGCATCGATCGGCGCGCGCGGTTTTGAAGGCAACGCCACCCGCAACGACTCGTAGGTCGCGCGATCTTCCTCGAGCGCTGTCCCGCGGGCCACCAGCAGCGCCGCAGCCAAAAAGCCGCGATTTTTCGCGCCGCGGGCCATGGATCGGAGCGCCAGCTCGCGCAAACCTTCGTCGAGCCACTCTGCATTTTCCGCTTCGAGGCCGAGCGCCACCAGCGACTCCGCGGGCTCGACGATCAACGGATCCGCGACCAATGCCAGCGCGAGCGCATCGCGTGCGCTGCTCTTTTCACCGAGCGTACGGCGCGCATCGGCGAGCGCGGTCAACCAACGCGCGCGTTGCGCCATGGCGATCTGCGCGCGCTCCACTTTCGCGGCCAGCTCGTTGACCAAGTTTTTTTCATCACGCAAAGCGTGGATCCGCACCAGTGCGATCGCCGCTTCGGCGCAGGCCGGGTCTTCGTTGAGCGCGTCGTCGAGCCAACCCGCGGCGACGAAAAAATCGCCGTCTTTGACGAATAAGCGCCCGATCTCTTCCAGCTCCAGCGCACGTTCGCGCTCGCGTCCTTCGCGCGACAACGCGGGGATCAACGCGAGCGCCGCCTCGCGATACGCGCCGCTGTCGAGCAACACCGCGGACAAAGCGCGCCGCGCGACCCGTTCTTCTTCGGGAGATCCGGCGCGCTCCGCAGCCCGTTCGAAACACCGGAGCGCGTCCTCATTCTTACCGAAAGCGCGGGCCAAGGTGCCCGCGTCGAGCCACATTTTCGGCTCGATCGACTCATCCGCGACGACCGCTTGCCCGAGCATGCCGAGCGCTTCGTCGATCTGTCCGCGACGCAAGGCCGACCTGATCGAAAGTACAGGATCGTCTTTTTCCTCGAACCCCGGCGGCCAGGAGACGTTCGACGGTGCGGGCTGGGGCGTCGGTTCGGCCATGTCCGCGCGGATGTCGGAGACCGGTGTTTTTTCGGGCGCGCTCGTGTCCGCGGGATCCGCCGGTTCGAGCGGAGGCACGATGCGCACACCGTCGAACGGCTCGAGCACCGCGTTGTTCACCTCCCAACGACCGCTGATCTCGGTGAGGTATTCCGAACGCGCGCGGCTCAACGCTTTTCGCTCCGCTTCGGTCAACGCGCGATCGATCAAGGTGTCCATGGAGTGCATCTCCACGGCTTGGCTCCAATCGGACTCGCCCGCGTTCTGCATGCTTCGCGCCGAGGGATCCGGCTCGAAGCTCGTGAACGGATCGATGATCGGCACCACCGGCCGTTCGCGTAGACGCTGCGAATCCCGTTCGGAATCGCGCACCGAATCCGCTTCCGAACGCGCCGCTTCCGCGGATTGGTGATCGCCGAGCTCCTCGAAGATCGCCGCGAGATCGCCGAGGTGTCGGGCGCGGACCTCGGTGTCGAGCCCTTCGCGCGCCGCCGCCGCCCCGTGCGCGCGGGTGAGCAAGCTGCGTTCTTGCGCACGCGTCGAGAGACGATCGATCGAAGACAGGGCGTCGGTGACGTCGTCCTCCGCCGAAGAGATCCGCACCGATTCCAGCAACGCTTCCGCCGCTTCCATCGGTTGGCCGAGCGCTTCGCGCAAAGAAGCGAGCTCGAACAAAGTTGCGCGTCGTTCCGCGAGGTCTTCGGTCGCACGCCAGCGGAGCTCGAGCGCGCGCGCCAAATTTTCTTCGTCTTTCTTGGAGCGGAGGATCTCCACCGCCGCTTGAAAGCTGCGCAGATCTTCCGGCGCATCGAAGAACACGGCCGCGCGAAGCTCGAGTGCCGCGCGATCGTCACCTCGAAGCAGCGCGGCTCCCGCAAGACGCGAGAGCATCTCGGCACGTTTCGCGGCCTCGATGTTCGGCAACACGCGCGCTGCGATGTCGAACACCGATTGGCCGATGCCCCGTTCGATCGCCTCCGCGAGATGCGCCTCCTCGATCGTTCCGCCCTCGAAACACCGCCGCCACAACGCGATCGCTTGTTCGAAATGTGCGAGCGGGCCCGAAGCGAGCTGCGCCGCCTCGATCAAGATCGCGCGGATATTCTCGGGATTTTTCGCACGATCCGCGAGCCGCAAGAGCGCGTCGTACAACTCTTGGTTTCGGTTCTGCGGCCGCAAGATCTTGCGGAGCAATGCGCGACCTTCTTCGCTGTCCGGCTCGAGAGAAAGCCCCGCGTCGACCAACGCGCGCGACTCCACGCGATCCCCGCGCTCCAGCAACACCGCCGCGCGGCGGAAGATCTGTCCCGAGCTCGCCTCTTCGCGGCCTTTCCCTCGCGCCGGCGCAACCGGGGCCCACGGCGCACCACCAAACGTCGACGACGGCCTCCGCTCAGCGACGACCTGATCGATCTTCGCCGCCGCATCCTGCGCCGCACGTTTCAAACTTTCGTCGTGCGTAATCCGCGCGACCTCGCGATAGACGCTCCGGGCTTCCGCGAAACGCCCCAGCTTTCGGCCGATCACATCGCCGCGTTCTGCGAGCAGATCGGCGCGTTCCTCTTCGTCGATCGCACGGCGCTGCAGCAGCTCGAGCACGTCGGAGAGCTCTGCAAAATCGGCACGTGCTCCGGCGACCTCACGCAACCGCGTGAGCGCCGCGACCGACTTCGGATCGGACTGCACCGCACGCCGCAACATGGCCGCCGCGCGCACCAGATCACCGAGCGTACCGCGCAAAATATCCGCAGCTTGGATCAGCTTCTCGGCGGCGGCTTCGGGCGGAACATCTTCCGCGTCATGCGCGAGCTTCTCCGCCGCATGAAAAGCCGCGGCGCGCGCCTCGGGATCGCTCTCCATCCCCAATGCTTAGTACGAATTCTTCTCGAGGACGAACGGGACCTGGACCTGTTGTGCTTCGCCCGAAAACGGCGGGAAGCGCCACTCGTTGATCTTCGTCGCGATGCACCGTGCGAGCTTCGTCCCCTTGAACGCAGTCGTCTCCACACTGACCTTCGACACCAAGCCGGTCGGCTCGATCATCACCAAAAACTCCAGCTTTCCGCGCAGCTCTTCGTTGCCGCGCAGCGACTGCTGGTAACAGATCGACACCGACTTCTTCTTCTCGTTGATCACCTTGCCGATGGTGTCTTGCGACAACGTTCCGTGCTCGACGGCCGGGAAATTTTCCACACCACTCTCCGGAAGCCGGGCCTGGGGTACGTCGACGCCCGGTTGTCCCACCGCAGCGAGCGGATCGATCTGGATGCTCTCGGTGTCGGTCCCACGCGTGCCGCGCGGCTCGCCGCCTTCGGGTGTGTCGGTGACGTATTCGCCGCTCGGAACATCGTTCTTCACGACCTTCGGACGCGCGGCTTTTTTCTTCTCCAAGATCGCGCGTTCGCGTTTTTTGCGCTCCGTCGGATCGAGGATCTTCTTCAGCTCTTCGGCTTCGCGCGCGTCGAGCTCCGCGACCCACGCCTCGCGCTCTTTTTCGCCCGAAGAGAAGTTGAACGGATTGCCGATCCCCGGGATGGAGATCGCGACGATCCCCGTCGCCCAAGAAATCATGAACGCCATGAACAAGAAGACGCCGAACGCACCCGCGAGGATGCCCATCCGGTTGCGCTTCTTCTGGCGATTGACGCCCGCCGCAGCGACGAAGAAACGTGTCGACTCTTTGACCTCGATGTCCGACTGCGCGGCGCGCGGGACGTGCGCGAAAATATCGTCGCCGGCGAACGCCAGATCGTCGAGACCATGTTTCTGTTCGCCCGCGACGCCCGCTGTCGCCGAAACCGCGACCGCTCCGGCCTTCGCCGTTTTTCCTTCGTTCTCGATCCCCAGCGCTTCGTTGAGCACGTGATCGAGCTGTTCTTCGCGGCCCGGCGCTTTCGTCTCGACCTTCGCCTCGGTCGGTCCCTCGTGATGCGCCGGCGTATCGGAGACGATGTCCGCGCTGTGCAGATCGCCCGTGGGACGCGCGCGTTGTTCGCGTTCTTTTCGCCTCGAGGCGAAGTCGACGACCTCGCCACCCTTCGCGTCGGCGGCCTCGGCACCCCCGCTCACACCCGGAGGTGGAGGGGGCGGCTTTTTCTTTTCGTTTCCGAGATATGCCGCGAGATCGTTGACCTCGCGGACACGTTTCCAGCCATCCATCCCGTCGTGCCAGACGTAGTGACGGCCGCTGATCTCTTTCGTTTGAACCTTGCGAACGAGCTCCGCGAACGCGAACGGCCCGCTTTGTTCGCCGTCGATCGCCACGTACCACTCGACGCCTGCCGACTCGAGATTTCCCGGCGTCGGCGCGATCGTGGTGGGCATGTCTTCGCTCTCGTCGTTCGCGTGCATCGCGACATCGAAAGCAGACTGAAGTGCGGATCCTCCGAGCTGCGGTGCGCCGACGACATTGCGCGCTTCCGCAGCGAGCGACATGTTCGCCGCGCGCTCATCTTCCGCGATCGGTGCGACCGCGGTTCCACCCTCACGCGTCAGCTGTTCGCGGACGAGTATCTTTGCGCCGCATTTTTTGCAGCGAATGGTCAGGATCTTACCGCGAATTTTTTCGTCGGAGATCTGGTACTTGGTCCTGCAACCGCCGCAGAGAAACTTCATCGCAAAGCTCGAAGGGAAACGAGTCTAGCAGATAGAAGCGTCGTTCTCAGCCCTACAAAAGCCCGATCAGGTGCGCTTTGATCGTTTGTCGGACGGCGTCGTTCGGGCTTTCGGCGATGGCGCGCATCCACATTTCGACCGCTTTGGCCTTGAATCCCTGCCGTTCGTAGAGCACGGCGAGATTTTTCAGCGCGTCGAACTGGCCCGGCGCGAGCTCCACGACCCGCTCATATTCGGAGATGGCCTCATAAATCCGGCCTTTTCGGTGGAGCGCTGTCCCCAACATGAAGTGCGAGCGCGCATCAAAGGGATCCGCCTCCACTGCGCGCTGGGCGGCGTCGATCGCTTCCTGCACCTGGCCCGCCCGGTACGCCTCGGCGGCTTTGATACACTCGCGCGCGGATTCTTTCGACGCGTGTTGCAGATCGGGCGAAGGCGGCCGGCCCTTGGTCTTCGCCAACATCTCTTCCACGCGGCGGACCATCTCCACGATGCGGAACGGCTTCTCCATGTAGTCGTCGGCGCCGTAGATCCGTTTGATGTCTTGGACGTAATTCCACCCGGTGTAGATCGCGGAGATGATGATCACCGGAATGTGCCGGTACTGCGGCGATTGTTTGATCTTGCTGCAGATCTCGAAGCCGTGAATCTCCGGCAACATCGCGTCGAGCAACACCAAGTCGGGACCGCTCGCGCGCAAGAGCTCGAGCGCCTCACGCCCGCGCGTCGCGCGAATGACCTCGATCTTTTTCAAGGTCAAAGCCTTCTCGATCATGTCGAGGATTTCGACCTCATCGTCGACCGCCAACACACGCGGCGGCCCATTTTCCGCGCGCGGCTGCGCCGGTTTTACGGAGGGCACGATCGATTCGAGTGATCCTTCGGGCAGGCTCGCCTCGATGATCACGTCTTTGCTCGGCTCCGCCGGCTGCAAGATCACCAGGTTCGCTTCCGCGCTCGAAGAACGCGCGCCCTTGTACGTCGACTCTCCGCGCTGCCGCGCTTCGTGCGCCAAACGGATCGTCTCGTCGAGCACGCTCCGCGGTGCAACGAACGGCAACGTCGCGCGGCCGCACGCAAAAGAGATCTCGTCGAGCAGCGAAGTATGGCCGGGATTGGCGATCGCCAGCTGCAGCGCTTGTCCTTTGAACGCCAGCGGCAACACGTGATGCGCCGTCGCGACCTCGTGCGGGATGACCGAAGGACCCTCGAGCTGAAGCGTACTGGCCCGAAGATCAACGCCCGGCACACCGTATTGTTCGGCGAGCGCCAGCGTCACCGTCGCGTCGTCGCACAAACCGAGATGGAGCAAGGTCGATCCGAGCGGAAGCAACGTGCTCCCCTGCGCGATCAGTGCGCGCTCGAGATCGTGCGGCTTGAGCGCGCCGCGCTTCATTAGAATTTCGCCGAGCTTCTGTTTCTTCGATGCAGAAAACACCACGCCGGCCCCCTACTGTCTCCCGATGCTGATCGGGTACTCGACGTTCTGCACCTCACCGACAAAGCTGCGGTAACGAATCTCCCCAAGCTGTCGGGCGAAACAATCCCGCATCGGCGACTGGCGTAGCGTGCGATCCGCGAACGACGTGTCTTGAATCTGTCCGCTGTTCCCGATGGTGAACATCAGCACAATCTGATCGGACACCGACTCCCGATCGCGCTGCATCTGTTCGACGATACATCGCTTGAAACCGCCGAACGCACGGCCGATGCCGATCATGATCTCGTCGCGCGTCAGCTCGCCCGTTCCCCCGGCGCCGATAATTCCTTTTCCGCCGCCCGCAGAAAACTTGGCGACGCTGCGTCTGCGCTTCGCGGTCGGGCTCTTCGGATCGGCGTCGTCGCCGAGCTCGAGCAACGGCGGCTCGATGGTCACGGTGGCCATCAAGTTCTCCACGGCTTTGAGCAGCTCTTCTTCTTTTTTACGCGACTCGAGGCGCGCCGCTTCCTGCTTCAGACCGCGGATATAGTGCACGATGGCGAAGGTCACCGGCGCGGCGATCAACAGCGCGACAACCACCCATAAAACCCGCTTTTTTGCGCGCACGGTCGCGGCCGCTTCGTCGGCGATGTGAACCGCCTGGATCTCGATCTGCCGGCGCTCCACCTTCGGAAGATGCACGCGAAAGACGCCGTAACGTTTGAGCGGTGCGAACTCGCCGTCGGAGACCGCGATCGGTGTCTCTTCATCGATCTCCTTGTTGTAGAGGAGCTCGAGCAGGTCTTTCGGCTTCACCGGTCCGAAGACCTGGCCGTTCTGCTGGTAGAGCCAGTCCGATTCGAGCGTGCGCGCTTTGTCGGTGCTCTCGTCGATGAGACCTGCGAACGCATCGGCATCGTCGGCGATACCGCCGCGCGCGCCCGGTTTCGCCGGCGGCGATTTGGGTGCGGGCGACTGCGAAGCTCCGGAGAGCTCCGCGTAATCGTCAGCGTCGTCGGCAATTCCCTTGCCCTTGGGGGCGGGCATCAGACCGGGGATGTTATGTCAGGCCTAAGATCCGTTCAACCCGTCGACGATCGTGCGGAGCTCAGGCGACATCGGATGATCGGGCTCGAGCTTCACCGCGCGGTTGTACGCATCCGCCGCAGGCTTCTTTCTCCCAAGGAATTGCAGCACCGAACCTTTGAGCACCCAACCGCGATAAAAACGCGCGTCGATCTGAAGCGCCCGATCCGCACGTTCGTTGGCCACAGAGAGCTTTCCGCCGGAGTCCACGGCGTGTTGCCCCGATAAGACCCAGACTGCGGCGTCGTTCGGTCGCGTGCTGCGAAGACCGTCGAGCAGCTTCCCAGCTTCCGCGTATTTTCCTTCGTTCAACAAGGTCTCCGCGCGGCGCACCTCTTCGGGCGCATCGGGACCGGCGACGGGCGGCGCGTGGCGCAGCGTCATCAAGGCCCGCGAGACACCTTTGGTCGAAGTTTCGGCGAGCGTCGCCGTGGAAGTGGTGCTCGTGTCCGCAAGGACAGGTGGCTCCGACAACGTCGAGGTGATCACCGGTTGGAGATCCGGCGGATCGTTTGTCTCGCCGCCTCCGCGCGTCATCAACAGGACGACGAACGCGAGCAACACGAACGCGCCGATCAAGATCGCGCGGTTCGGCGACTTGCTCATGCCCGCTTGCTCGAGCGTCGCATCGTCCATCTCCGCCGCTTCGGGGCGGGGATCCGGGCGAGGAACCGGACGAGGCTCGGGGCGAGGTGCAGGCCATGCCGCGGGAAGGGGTGCGAGCGCGGGTGCGGGAGCCGCGGGCGTTTTCGGTAAGTGCTGCGCGAACGCGGCCTCGAAAGAGTCTTCAGACAACAACGCATCCGGCGCGGCTTCGTGCTCCAACCAGCGGCGTACATCGGCCTCGACGCCTGCACCTTCGAGCTCGTCTTCGGTGGGAAGCGCGCTCAGCGCCGCCGGATCGTCGACGCGCACCGAAATTTTTTCGGGCGACGCCATGATCTCCGAAGCGGGCTCGGGCTGCGCGAGCGTGAGCAAGCTGGTGGTCGCCAAGCGCGACAAAATGCGCGCCGAGAGCAGCTCATCGTGCGGTGACTCGCGCAAGATCGCGGCGACGGTCCGTGATCCATCGGCCAGGCGCAGCACCGAGCTCGCGGCATCGGGCAAGCTCGCGAGCTGCGTCATCAGCGCGTTGAGATCGGCCGTGAGCACACCGGCGAGACCGCCGCAAGGAAGCAACATCGCTTCGAGCGACATCGCGCTCGCCTCTGCTTCCGCGAGGGCGGCGACCAAACGCGGATATCGATCGACGACCTCGGTCGGCTCGCACTCGATCAGCTTGATCGAACCACTGGTCGCCAACGCGAGATGCAACATGGCGCGCGAGCCGGTGACGTGGCCGGAGACCGCGCTGATCAACAGGCCGTCGGCGAGCTCCAACACAACCTCGTTGGAGAGATCGCGGACGTCGCCCTCGAGCGCGATGACGGCGCGTTCGGGATCGACAACACGCGCCAGGTCTTCGAATACGCGTGCGCGGTTCGCGCTGTCGAAACGGATGGTGCTCATCGAGCGATTTCTATCTAGCCCGCCCAAGGGGACAGGTCTACCATTCGGCCGTGCGCGCTCATTTCAGCACCCTTCTCATCCTCGCTGTGCTCGGCTGCACGAAGGGGAACGAGGGCGCCGGAACCGCATCCAAACCCGAGGAAGATGCGCCGCCGGCGATCCGCGTGGCCGCCGATCGCAAAGATCTCGTCTTCAGCTACTCGAAAGCCGACGGTTCCGGCTTCGATACCGCATCGACCATCGACGCTGTCCCCGAAGCCGCTCGCCGTGCGGTGGTGGTCACCGACCTTTCGCTGACCCCGGAGCAGCGCCGCTCGGGCCGTTACGTGTACATCGCCGATCTGCGGACTCCGAAGAGCGACGGCACCTACCCGGTCGCGATCGCCAGCCGTTACGGCTTCGAGGCGATGCTCGCCGGTACCAGCACCACCACGGGAGGCGCCGGCGGCGAAGTGATCATGTACAGCGCGAGCTGGTGCGGCGTCTGTAAACAGGCAAAGCGCCTTCTGAGCAGCCTGAACGTGCGTTTCGTCGAAAAAGACATCGAAGCTTCACGAAGCGCCGCCGAAGAGCTGGCCGGCAAAGCGCGCGCGGCCGGTTTTCAACCCGGTGGCGTCCCGGTGATCGACGTCGGCGGCACGATCCTCCAAGGCCTCGACGAAGCGACGCTCAAAGCCGTGCTCAAAGAAAAAGGTTTTCTCTAGCAAGCTAAGAGTCCGCCGCGAAATTAGCTGCGCATCTGGGCCGCCGATCCATCTCCGCTGGCTGCGTTACTCTTCCTCGCCAGGCGCGCAAGCATAACTTCGTCAGAAAGCCTTGCCAGCGGAGCGCCTCGACGCCCGAGATGGACAGCCAATTTTGCGGCGGACTCTTTAGCGGACCACGGGCCTGAGCGGGCGCTGGCTTTTGTACGCGCGCGTGCTCGACTCCTCGCGATCGATCACCTCGGGCTGCACCGGCGAGCTGGTGAGCTGTTCGATCTCCGACAGCGCCGACGACAAAATATTGCGGCGCTCGCGTAGCGGAAGAAACGCGGCTTTGAACCCCATGATGATGATCTGCTTCAGCTCCTCGAGCGTGAAGCCGAGCTTTTGATGCGCGAGCCACAGCTCTTTGGTGACCGAGGTATCGGTCATGAGGCGGTTATCGGTATTGATGGTCACGCGAATGCCGTAATCGAAATAAAATCGCAGCGGATGGCGATCGAGCGAAGGCACTGCGCCCGTTTGCACATTGCTGCTCGGGCAGACCTCGAGCGCGATGCGGTGATCGTTCACGTAGTTCAGCAGATCGCCGTCCTCGGCGAGGCGCACGCCGTGACCGATGCGGTGCGCACCACAATAATGGATCGCTTGGTGGATCGACTCCGGCCCGTACGCTTCACCCGCGTGCAGGGTGCAGTTGACGTTGTTGTTGAGGATGAGCCGAAACGCTTCCACGTGATCCTTCGCGGGATAGTCGAGCTCCGCGCCCGCGAGATCGAAGCCGACGACGCCCGCGTGTTTGAAGGCGATCGCAAGCTCGGCCATCTGAAACGAGGTCGCCGGGCTCATGTTGCGAATACCGCACAGGATGATGCGTCCTTCGATCCCGTAGTCGCGCTTCGCATCAGCGAGCCCTTCGAGCGCAGCTTCGACGATGTTCGGCAAAGGAAGCCCGCTGCGCGTGTGTAAGATCGGCGCGTAACGAACCTCCATGTAACGGACGTTCTCTTTCGCAGCGTCTTCGCCGAGCTCGTAAGCGCCGCGATAGATCGCTTCTTCGGTCTGCATCACGGCGAGCGTAATATCGAAGCCCTTCAAGTACTCCTCGAGGCTCGCGTGGTTCTTGCCCATGCCGATGGCCGCGCGGAGCTGATCCTCGTTCGTGTATTCGAGCTTCACGCCCGAGCGTTCGGCGAGCTCGAGGATCGTCGACAAACGGAGCGAACCGTCGAGATGACAATGCAGATCGGTCTTGGGGAGCGACTCCAAGAGCTCGTACGTGACCGTGGCTTCATGCGCGCACATTGGCGTCACGGTCTCTCGCTTTCGACCGCCGCTGTAAAGCCGGTGGTCAACCGAACCGCGCGTGCATGAGGTCGAGTCCACCCGCGCGCACCTTTCCCGAGTCGTTCCGCGGATTCGGAACATGCGCACGCCCCTTGCTGTCTTGGCTTCACATGATGACGACCTCCGCCGAAGAGACGGTTCATCCGTCCCTCCCGCCCGCCGCGCCGGTTCTGGAAAAACAGCTGAAGTCCCGCCAAGCGAAGCGCCTCCGCGCCCGCGCCCGTGTCGACGCCGCCGTCGAACGCCGCCCGACGCTCCGCACCGATCGCCTGCCGCCAATCCACGCGATCCTCCGCATTTATCGCGAACATCCGGGCGACGGCTCGCCCGATCCTTCACCGCTGGTCCCTCTCATCGAGGAGCTGCGCGTGGAAGTCGAAGCGCTCGAAGGTTGGGCCGACCGCCGCGGAAAACGCGCGCATCACGAAGGCGCAACCATCCGCCAGGCGCTCGGCTTCCTCCGCACCTTCGGCCGGATGATGGCGCTCGACTTCTCCGAGATCCCCATCGAGGAGCGTCCGCTCTTGGTGTCGCTCCTCGCGATGGAGCACCGCTGGTGTTACGCGGCCGCGGGCACGACGCGCGAAGCGTTCAAGGTGGCGATCGGCCGCACCGGGGCGCGCTGATCTCTCGATCAGCTGTCCTCATGGCCAGCTGTACCTTGGATCAAGAATCAGACGGAGGCGATCTCGACGACCACGCAGGTGATGTTGTCTTTGCCGCCGCGATCGTTCGCCAGATCGATGAAGCTCTGGCACGCGGTTTCGAGCGCGCCGGCCTTGGCCACCGGGGCAATCTCTTTGGTCTCCAAGTATCCGTGGAGCCCGTCGGAGCAGAGCAGATAACGATCGCCCGTTTGCACCGGCACGACGAAGGTGTCGACTTGCACGTAGTCGCGCGGTCCGACGGCGCGGGTGATCACGTTTCCGCGCGGCGAAGATTTCGCCTGTTCCGCGGTGATCAAGCCCGCTTTCATCTGCAGCTGCACCAGCGTGTGATCTTCGGTGACCTGCCAAGTGCGGTCGCCGCGAACCAAATACGCGCGGCTGTCACCGACCGAGCCGAGCACGCAGACGTTGTGCACGCCGAGCATCGCGGTGATCGTCGTGCCCATTCCTTTGTGTTGCGGATCTTGTTCGGCGATCCCGAAGACCATGTACGTCGCGGCCTGAATCGCGCTCTCCACCAAGCGTCGCAGCGCAGCGACCGTCTCTTCGTTCGGCGTTTTTGCGTAGGCGTTGATCGTCTCTTGTCCGTGACGGATCATTCCGTGGACCGCTTGCACCGCTTCCCACGAAGCAACCTCGCCGGCGGCGTGTCCGCCCATTCCATCGGCCACGATGTAAAGCATGAGATCGTCGCTTCGAAAAAACGCGTCCTCGTTGTGATCGCGTTTCATGCCGACGTGGCTCAACGCAGCGGAGACGGTTCGCACGGCAGGCGACAATATAGGCGCGCGGGAGTCCGCTCAACCAAAGATCGCCCTCCCGGCGGCGGCGAGGCGTGATCGCGCTCCTTTAGTGTTCTTCTCAATTTGGCTCCGCGCTTACGCCGGGTTAGGAGACGAGCACCGCGATGAAACGACAGATCTCGACCATCGCCCTCCTCTTTCTTTCGAAGGCCGCCTTCGCGCAGGAAGACCAAGCTACAGAAAAAGCGCCCGAAAAAGCTGCAGAGGATAAGGCCGAAGACACACCGGCGACCACCGAGGAGACCGTGGTCGAGGAGGTCGACGACTCGATCGATCGCGGCCTCTCCTGGGACATCACTGCGGGCGGCGTGCCGAGCGGCGGCGCGATCGCCCAGGTGGAAGCGGGATTTTCGGCGATGATCCGCGGCTCCTATCACTACACGATCGATCCCGGATTCTCGGTCGGCGGCATGGCCTCTTTGGATTACGGTTACTGGGCGCCGAGCATCGCCTTCGCGCCGGCGCTCTTACTCCAGGCGCCTATCCGCTACTCTTTGGTTCACAACGATTCGATGTCTTTCGGCCTCCGCGCCGATCCCGGGCTCGGATTTTTCTTCAAAGGCTCGAACGCGCCGATCTTCACCTTCGGCGTGCTCTTGAACGTGTCGGCATCGATCGGTTTCGTGGTGCAAAACCGGATGATCATCGGGGGCGGCGTCGATTTCCCGCTGGTCCTCGGGATCAACGGCGATCGCGCATTTTTGCGACTACCGATCCTCATCGGCCCGACGCTCGAGCTTCACGCGACGCCGCCGCTCGCGCTCACGCTCGACGTCAAAGCCGGGCCGAGCTTCGTCACCGGCGGTGAAACAATCTTCGGTTTTCGTTTGATGGCCGGCGTTGCCTACCGGATGTAGCGAAGAGGATCCGGGATCCCTAGAGTCCGCCGGACTATGATCTGCCCAGCTGGGCGGCTATTTCACGAAACGTTTGATGACGATCGAAGAGTTCGTCCCGCCGAAGCCAAAGGAGTTCGTCAGCGCCGCATCCACCCGGCGCTCTTGAGCGACCTTCGGAACCAAGTTCAGATCGCAGCCTTTGGACGGTTTCTCGAGGTTGATCGTCGGCGGAATGATGCCCGTCTCGATCACCTTCGTGGTCACGATCGCTTCGACCGCACCCGCCGCCCCGAGCATGTGTCCATGCATCGACTTCGTCGACGACACCGCGAGCTTCTTCGCGAAGTCGCCGAAGACGGTCTTCATCGCTTCGATCTCTTGAACGTCCCCGACCGGCGTCGAAGTTCCATGCGCGTTGACGTAACCGATCGACTCTTTCGCGACGCCCGCGTCATCGAGCGCCATCTTCATACATCGCTGCGCTCCGATACCGTCGGGAGCAGTGATGTGAAAGGCGTCCGCAGTCGCGCCGTAGCCGCAGATCTCTGCATAGATCCGCGCGCCGCGTTTTTGCGCGTGCTCCAGCGTTTCGAGGACCATGATCCCCGCGCCTTCGCCCATGACGAACCCATCGCGGTCCTCGTCCCAGGGACGGCTCGCGCGCTCTGGATCGTCATTGCGCGTCGACAACGCTTTCATCGCGTTGAACCCGCCGATGCCGAGCGGCGTGATCGTCGCTTCGGATCCGCCGGCGATCACCACGTCGCAAACGCCGCGACGGATCGTCTCCGCCGCTTCGCCGAGCGCGTGGTTCGAGGTCGCGCAGGCCGAAACCGGCGACCAGTTCGGACCCTTCGCGCCGACGCGAATGGAGATCTGTCCCGGCGCGAGGTTGACGATCAACGCAGGGATAAAGAACGGAGAGATCCGTCCCGGCCCGCGCTCGAACAACGTCTTTGCCGTAACTTCGATCGTCATCAGACCGCCGAGGCCTGCGCCCACGATGCAGCCGACGCGCTCCGCTTCTTCCGGCGGGACCTTGTAAGCCGCATCCTCGAGCGCCATGTCGGCCGCCGCGATCGCGAATTGGATGAAGAGATCGTTTCGACGAATCTCTTTCGTATCCATCCACCTCGAGGCCTCGAAATCATGCACTTCGCCCGCGAACTTCGTATCGAAGGCCGCGGCGTCGAAGTGCGTGATCGGCTTGATCCCGCTCTTGCCGCTGATCAGCGCAGACCACGTTTTGTCGAGCCCGGTCCCGCAGGGCGTCACGAGCCCCATGCCGGTGATGACGACGCGCGGTCGACCTTTATGATCCGTTAGGCTCACGACTGCCTCAGGCCGGCTTGTGCTGATTGATGTACTTGATCGCGTCGCCGACGGTCTTGATGTTCTCGGCTTCTTCGTCGGGAATTTCGATCTCGAATTCCTCTTCCATCGCCATCACCAGTTCGACAATGTCGAGCGAGTCAGCACCGAGATCATCGATAAAGGATGCTTCCGGCTTCACCTCGTCTTCCGAGATGCCGAGCTGCTCCACGATGATCGATTTCACCTTATCTTCAATCGAAGCCATAAAGTGGGGGCGTGGTACATCGAAGTGTTCGCGCGACGCAACCATGAAGATCGAAGCGAACGATTTTCGGATGAACCGCGATTCAGCGTTGGGGGGCGCGGGTCGCAGTCGTCGTGGTGGGCGCCGCGTCGATCGCTGGGTTTTCGTTGGGCTGCGTAGCGCCATTCGCACCCGAAAGTCCTGCCTCGCTCTCGATGCGCGCGATCGCCGCTTCGATGATCGCCGCGCGCGTTTCGGCGTCGCTGTTCCGGCCGGACGCCCCTTTCGCGGACTCGCGAAACATCCGCACCGCGTCTTTGAGTGAAGTGAGCCCTTCCGACATCTTATGCCGCGCACCGACGAACGCCGCGTCCCGCTCGAGCGTTTGCAGCTCGATCTGCTGCGACACGCTCGTCCCCGGTATGGCGCGGATCTGCAGCAAATATTTTTCGATGCTCTCCGGCGCCGAGCGATCGTCCTTCGACAAGGTGTAGCCGATGCAATCTTTCAGCAGCCGAAACAGCGCCTGATCGAGCTCCACGCGATCGATGAACGTCGTCTCGCCGCGTGGAACGTTGATTCCGCCGGGCAGCGGAAACGGCTCATACGCACGCCGAAGATCGGGCTCACGCGCGATGAACGCCTCGTGACCGACGGGCAACATGCGCCCTTTCGCGACGCGCACCTCGGTCGCACCGACGATCAAATAGTACCGCCGCGAGTTCAGCCAGGACGCGCCGTACAGCGCAGCACCGGCGATCGCTAAAATGATCATCGAGGTGAGAATTCGGCCCCAACGAACCGAACCCTTCGGTGCTGCAGTCTTTTCGGCCATGACGATCAGCCCTTCATCAAACCTATGTATGGAAGATTGCGGTAGCGACCGTCGTAATCGAGCCCGTAGCCGACGACGAACCTGTCCTCGATAGTGAAACCAAGATAGTCGACCTTAACTTCCACACGCCGGCGCGCGGGCTTCGAAAGAAGCGAGGCGATCCGCACCGATTTCGGGTGGCGCGTGCCCAAGTTCTCGAGAAGATAGGCCATCGTCAGCCCGGTATCGATGATGTCTTCGATGACCAAGACGTCGCGGCCGTCGATCGGATCGGTCAGGTCCTTGGTGATCTGTACGACGCCCGACGACTCCGTCTGGGATCCATAAGACGACAAGCCGAGAAAGTCGCAGCTCAGCGGCAGGTCGATCGCCCGCACCAGATCGGCCATAAAGATGAACGAGCCCTTGAGCACGCCCACGACGGTGAGCTCACCGCCCTGGTACGCCGCGCGGATCTCGGCGCCCATCTCACGAACGCGCGCCGCGATCTGCGCTTCGGAGAACATCACTTCCGGTTGTTTGTAGTCTTTCAAAGCCACCCCTCCGGCGCCGATCGCCTAGACGTATGCGTTGTTCATGATCTCACCGAAGCCACCGCCGCCGGGAACGATGTACTGCAGCTCGTTGAGCCCATTTTCGTCGTCCCAATGTTCACCCGGGATCGTCTTGAGAACCTCGGGAGAGCTCATGCCGCGATCGAGCCGAACCGCATAAACGACGGCATCGGGATGCGTGGTGAAGACGCGCTTCAAATATTGCGGCGTGACGATCAGGTTGAGGAGGATGACTTTGCTCGGCGGCGTCATACCTGGCTTCTTGTACAGGTCAACCGCCGCGCAGATCGATCCGCCGGTCGCACCCATCGGATCGGGAATCATCACCACCGCGCCGGCAGCATCGCCCGCCACCTTCGATCCGGTGGTCTTCACGCCGGTCACGCGGCCGGTCTCTTCGTCGGTCGTCCGGCTCATCACCACGTGATCTTGGCGGACACCGCGCGGATCGAGCACGTGATTGAGCGCTTCGTAGGTCACCAGCGCCGGAAGCGTTCCCGCGCGAGCCACGTCGACGACCACCACCCGCGTACGCGGTTCGATCGTCTGCCCCACGTAAACTCCGCGCGGCGTCGACGCGATCATTCGCGTCGGCATCTCCACCCGGCGTCGCGGAAGCTCAGCCGCACACACCCGCGCGACGAGCAAGGTGTAGAGCTCGCGCACCAGGCGATTGATGTCCGGTTGGACCGTCTCCGGCGAACAAAGTCGCGCCAGCACCGTCAAAAGGTACGGGTCTTTGAGCAGGTGAGCGTTCGGGCCGTAGCGATGCTCGATTTCAGTGAACTTCGTCGGCACGTCTTCGTAGATCGAATCCGCCATCGGCGCACTTCGACCATGAAGCGCAGCGGTCTTGCAACCTCGATCGCGGGCTCGCTTAGTCCTCGAAACAAGAACGACAACGCGCTTCGTAGCGATCGGAGGCGCCCACTTCGACACGTTCGGTGCCGCCCGAGAGGCGCTGCGTGCGGCTCGCGGGATTGCCGCAGCGCATGCAGATCGCCAGTAGCTTGGTGACGTAATCCGCGACCGCCATGATCGCCGGCATCGGCTCGAAAGGCACGCCGCGATAATCTTGATCGAGCCCGGCAACGATCACGCGACGTCCTTGCGTGGCCAAACGATCAGAGACTGCCACCAGCGAAGCATCGAAGAACTGCGCTTCGTCGATGGCGATGACTTCCGTATCCGCGTGGAGCAACTCGACGACCTGCTTCGCCGAGCGGATCGCCACCGCGTTCGCGCGATGTGCGCTGTGGCTGACGACGTCGCTCTCCGAGTAGCGCCGATCGATCTCCGGCTTGAACACCTGCACGCGCTGTCGCGCGATCTCGGCACGGCGGAGGCGCCGGATCAGCTCCTCCGTCTTTCCAGAAAACATCGGGCCCGCGATCACTTCGATCCAACCCGTGTTCTTCGGCTGAATGACCATCCCGTCCTCCTAAGCGCCGAGGCATCCCCCGACGGAAACGCTCCGGCCGACGGTTCGCGGGCCCTCGTGAGCCGACCGGCCGAAGCGGGCGGAGATTGCAGAAGGCTGAGCGCAGGGTCAACAGCAAAACACAACATGTCGTGGTGCCTGGCGCGCACCACCACAAGCTACAGCGGTGGCGCAAAATTCGTAGTCGTACCAAGGCCTCCGATATGATGCTCCCCTTCGATGTCGTTGCTTCCGGCCATTCTCGAAGAGGGGATCAGAGACCAAACCTTGCCCCTCTTCCTCGGGGTGGTGCTGACCGCCGCGCTCCTTGGGGCGTTCGCGCCGCTCGAGCGCCGGCGCCTGCGCTCGGTCGTCTTCCTGTTCGCGCTCCATCTTCTGCTCGTCCCGATCTGCGCGCTCCTCCTCGTCGCGGAGTCGAGCTTCTACAGCGAGACTCGTTTTGTCTGTCTGCTCTTCGGCGCGCTCGCCGCCGTACAGATGGCCGGCGCGCTGATGTTCAATGTGCTCTTACCGGCGCTGCGCTTACAGACTCCGCGGATCTTGAGAGATGTGCTGCTCGCGGCCGGTGCGATCATCGCCTTCTTCGTTTTGGCCAGTCGGCTCGGTTTCAACCTCTCCGGTCTGATTGCGACTTCCGCTGTCCTAACTGCAATCATCGGCTTCTCTCTCCAAGACACGCTCGGCAACATCATGGGTGGTCTTTCGCTGCAGCTCGACAATTCAGTTCAAGTCGGGGACTGGATAAAAACCAGCGACAATCTCTCGGGCAAAGTCATAGAGATCCGCTGGCGCCACACCGCAGTCGAAACTCGCAATTGGGAAACTGTCATCATTCCAAACAGCATCCTAATGAAGGGCCAAGTCGTCATTTTAGGACGTCGCCTCGGACAGCCACTTCAATGGCGGCGTTGGGTCCATTTCAACGTCGACTTTCGTTATCAGCCATCCGACGTGATCGCTGCAGTCGAACAAACTCTATGCAATGCGCCAATTGCGAATATCGCCGCAGCACCGCGCCCAAACTGCATATTAATGAGTCTCGAAGAGAGCTACGGAAAATATGCAGTTCGTTATTGGCTCACTGATCTCGCAGTCGATGATCCAACGGACAGTGAAGTCCGTACGCGTATCTATTTCGCGCTCCAACGCGCACGTATTCCGCTCTCGATTCCGGCGCACGCCGTCTTCATGACGGAAGACACCGGCAAACGGAAAGAACGCAAAGCACGCGCGGAAACCGATCGCCGCATCCAGGCGCTCGCCCAAGTCGATCTCTTCCGGAGCATGTCCGACGCCGAGCGCCAGCAGATCGCCGAGAGCCTGCTCTACGCCCCGTACACAAAGAACGAGATCGTGACGAAGCAGGGCGCCGAAGCACATTGGCTCTACCTGATCGTCGACGGCCGGGTTTCCGTCCGAGTCGCCGCAAACGACGGTCGCGAACGCGAAGTCACCCAGATGGACGCGCCGGCGGTGATCGGAGAAATGTCCTTGATGACCGGCGAGACCCGCGGGGCGACTGTCGTAGCCCTAACCGACGTCGAGTGTTATCGCCTTGAGCGCTCTGCCTTCCGAAATATCGTGAATGCCCGGCCTGAGCTCGCGGAGCATCTCGCCCATCTGTTGGCACAGCGCCGCACCGAGCTGGCCGCGGCCAAAGAAGACTTGGATCAGGAAGCCCAAGTGAAGCGACTCGCGGCCGACAAGATTACGCTCCTCGGAAGCATCCGAGAGTTCTTCGGTCTCAGCGATTAAGCAGGTTGTCCGAGATGGACTGAGCAGTTCCGGCAAGCGAGGGCCTGACCCAGTTCCCCGCAAAGAGCGCCCGAACAAATTCCCGCAGCAAGCGACTGAGTGCCGCGGGCAACTGACCATCCCCGGGTCAAGGACAGAATGGATCAGCGCAAGCGACTGACCCCAGAATCTTCGTCAGAAAAAGGCAAAAAAAAGCTCCGTAAAGCAAATCGCTTTACGGAGCTCCGAAAAAGATCCCGGCGGCGTCCTACTCTCCCACACGGCAAGCCGTACAGTACCATTGGCGCTGCGAAGCTTAACTACCGAGTTCGGGATGGGATCGGGTGTGACCTTCGCGCTATAGCCACCGGAAACCGGTGAAAATGATGATGAAACGTTCAAATCTCTTTCGATACAGTCAATCGAGCTTGCACATATCGCGAGTAGATTCGGTTGCGATCACCGAACCCTGACCTCGACAAGATACAGATATGGTCAAGCCTCACGGGCGATTAGTACCGGTCAGCTGAGTGCCTTGCAACACTTACACCTCCGGCCTATCAACGTCGTAGTCTCCAACTGCCCTTTAGGGGAGTAAACTCCCGGGACACCTTATCTCGAGGGGGGCTTCCCGCTTAGATGCTTTCAGCGGTTATCCCGTCCGAACTTAGCTACCCAG
>WUUC01062902.1_pt1 | contig 57998 bp, 47 predicted proteins | sample 6278441 | NCBI WGS metagenome assembly WUUC01 (sample SAMN13675441, study PRJNA597444) | soil metagenome | isolation source: soil | place: USA: Washington | collected 2017-10
CAGCCCTTGGTTTCGATCTTCGTTCTGTCGCAAGACCGAATGATCAACCAAGGGCTGCACCCATGATCAACCGGGGTCCACACCACCAACCCCGAGGTCAAAGATCAAGCTAAGCGGCGATCCCTCGCGGTCCGGTGGGGAGCACGGTGACCTGTCCACCACGGTCGTCGATCCAGCTGATCGCGGCGTCCGCGTGTTCGCCGGACACCCCGAGCCGGAACCGGGCGACCGGTGTCTCGCCCAGTCTGGTCAGGCCTCCGCCGAGTACCGAGACTTCCACGCCGAAGCGGGTGGACGCCTCCGGCAGCAGGGCGCCGACGGCCGCGAACCCGATGAGGACCGTGTCGGCCACCCGGTCGTGGCCGGAGCCGGTCGCTGCCGCGTCGATCGTCGGTAGCAGGGCACCGGCCACCAGGCTGTTCGGGTCGGCCGCGAGCTCGAGCGTGTTGCCGCGTTCGAGGATGCGGCCGTGCTCGAGGATCGCGACCCCGTCGGCGATCTTGCGGATGGCGTTGGGGTCGGCGGTGGCCACCAGGACCGTCACGTCCAACTCGGCGCAGGCCCGGTCGAGGGCGGTGAGCACGCCCGCTGCGCCGTCCGGGTCCAGCTCGGTGGTCGGGTCGTCGGCGAGCAGCACGGTCGGCTCGCCGACCAGCGCCCTGGCCACGGCCACCCTTCTGCGCTGGCCGGGGGTGAGTGCGACGGGATGGGCGGCGGCCCGGTCGGTGAGCCCGACCAGGTCGAGCAGTTGGCCGACCTTGGCCCTACGCTGCCCTCCTGCCACGCCGGCCCGCTCGAGCGGGCCGGCGATGTTGCCCGCGACGGTGCGCTGCGCCAGCAGCAGCTCACCCTTCGGCACGATGCTGATGCGACTTCGAACCGCGCGAAGTTGTTGGGGATCGAGCCCGGCGGTGCTCTGGCCGTCCAGCCGGATGATGCCGCTGTCCGGACGGTCCTGCAGGGCGACCAGGCGGACGAGGGTGGACTTTCCCGACCCGGACGGGCCCATCACGCCGACGATCGCGCCCGCCGGCACGTCCAGGGTGACGTCGTCGAGGGCGACGACCGGGCCACCGCGGCCGCGGAACGACTTGGTCAGGTGCTCAATGGTGATCACGTTTGCTGCTCCCGGTGCGGTCCGCCGTCGCCACGCTCTGGCTGTCCCGCGTCAGACCTTCACGAGCACGGTTTCGAGGTAGTCGACGGGAGCGATCAGCCGCCCGTCGGCCACCTGGTTGAGGTCGCTCCACATCCCGATCAGATCGGCCGAGAGCGACGTCGCCAGAGCCTCCGGCAGTAGCGAGAAGGTCATCCTGGTCGGGCCGAAATGCGTCCTGAACTGCTCCATCCAGTGTTGCGGCGAGTGATACCGGAACATGAACTGGCGCAGTTCACAGTGCTCGATCCGGACCCCCTCACCGAACAGTTCGCCGAGCTGGTCCGGGTCACCCCAGCGGGTCGGGTTCGGCACGCCAGGGGTGGGCGGGACGTAGCGCGACATCAGCCGGAACAACCTGCCCATCGCGCCACGACCGGACCAGCAGGCGAGCGCTATCCGGCCGCCGCGGCGGCACACCCTGGTCAGCTCGGCGGCGGTGCGCCGCTGGTCGGGTGTGAACATCGCACCGAACGCGGAGATGACCACGTCGAACCGGTCGTCCGGGAAGGGCAACGCCTCGGCGTCACCCTCGACCAGCTCGGCCCTGACGTGCTCGGCGTGCAGCCGGCGCTCGGCGTCGCGGAGCATCTCGGGGGAGATGTCGAGCCCGACGACGTCAGCGAGGTGGCGTGCCGCCGCGATGGTGGCGTTGCCGCTGCCACAGGCCACGTCGAGCACCCGGTCGCCGGGCCCGATGTCGGCTACCTCGACGAGCTGCTGGCTGGCGATGGCGGTCGAGCCGGCGACGGTGGTGTAGTCGCCTGCCGACCACCCTGTCTTCTGCGCCTCCTTGAGGAGCGCGGTTCTGGATCGCTCAAGCGACATGACGACCACCGATCGGGGCGTGGGAACGGAGCCAGCCGGCCATGCCGTCGCACTGCCGCCAGCATTCGACAACGAGATCACGTGCTCGAGGGCTGCCCAGCCATTCCGCCGGCGGCCACCGCCGGGCGGCGGTCAGAGACCGGTGCTTGAGCAGCCGGGCCCGAGGGTGGTCGGACGGATAGCCACGCGGCACCTTGTTCCGGCCGCCACCACCGATGTCGAAGCCCTGCGACTCCAGGTCGGCCACGATCGTGCTCAGCACCTCGCCGGGTGGCCCGGCGACCGCGTCCCGGAACCGCTGCGTCCAGCCGGCGGGCGGCTGGAACACCCCGACCGACGCGACCAGCTCGTGTGCGGAGGCCGACAGGTAGTAGTGCGTGCCCGAGCCGGCGAACTCCAACGCGATGTTCGTGTGGAAAGGCCGCTTGTCCGCGGTGAACCGGATGTCGCGGTTGCTGCGGAAGATCCGGCCAGGACCGAACTCCGGCTCCAGGCTCGACAGCAGTGCGATCGCCGGCCCGCGGACCGCTCGCTGGTAGCGTAAGTTGTTGGCCTCGAAGTAGTTCCTGCTGTTGTCCCGTTCGAGGCCGGTGTAGAAGTCGCGGAATTCCTTGCCCCACCCCGAGAAAGTGGTCTGCCGGGCACTCATGAGCGCGCGGCCCGGGTCTGGTCGGCGGCACGACGCAAGCTCAGCGGGCGCATGTCGGTCCACACCTCGTTGATGTGTGCCAGGCATGCCTCCTTCGGTCCCGAGAAACCCGAAACCTGCCAGCCGGCGGGCACCTCCTGGTCGGCTCGCCAGATCGAGTACTGCTCCTCCTGGTTGCGAACGACGACGTACGAGATGTGGGACATGTCCTCGGCCATGCTCAGTTCTCCTCGCTCCGGTCCTGCGGCTGGTTGGCCGCACTGTTCAACGACTGGATCACCCAGGTCTCGAAATCGGTGTCGACCATGGCGGCCGCCGCCTGCCATCCGGACAGCTCCCGCTCGCTCACCCGGCACCGCGGCAGATAGGTGAGACTTCGAGTCCGACACTCCTTTTGGGACGCGTCGCGAATGTGCCGGCGCAGCTCGTTGCGCGACCAGTTGCCCGCCTCGGCGAGATCGAGCCACCGATCCTGTTCGTGCTCCGGGAGGGACGCCACCTCCGCGTGGTGCTGCATGCTCAGCGTGCACCGGCGGCGCTGGTGGTCGAACTTGCGCGCGATCCACGCGTAGTTCCGTAACGTCTGGTAGTCCAGTCCCACTTCCTCGGTGGCCCGCTTGTAACGGTCGCGGAAACAGTCCTGACCGTGCACCAACCAGTCGCCGAGGCACCAGGCCGAGGAGTTCGCGATATGGAACAGCTTGGGGCCGGCGTCGCGCCACGCCTCGTAGCTGAGCGCGGTAGGCAGGACCAGGCCCACGGGCGTGGTGAGGATCTGGGGGTTCCGTCGGGATGTGCCGTCCCGGTGTGCCTGTCTCGCCAGGCCCATCCCTTCGACGGCCGGTCCGGGAACGCGGATCGTCCTAACCGCCTGCATGTCTCAGCTCCCTCATGTTTCGAACCTGTAGCCAACACTGCGGCATCGGTGTTAGGGGCCGCTGAAGTCCTGCTATAGGACACGGAATTCCGCTGTCCCGCCGGCGGGACGGCCCGAGGTGGCCATCCCTTGTCAAATCGCCTCCGGGCATCGTAGTTTTCGTGGACTACCGCGGGGGAGAGGTCGAAATTCTTTGTGATCCCATTTGCTTTCACTGGCGTCTGCGAAAGCCACGGATGGGATTGGTGTCCGTTCGCCAGTCGTGGAGGTATACGTGCAGTTCGAAATCGGAATCGGCACGGCGGACCAACGATGGGTGACGATCCGAGGCAAGCCGGCGAACCTCGACGAGCTGGAGGACGTCCTGGCACGCCGTACGCGGGCCGCCGAAGCCGCCGTCACCGCCCACGGCGACGGCGACCGTCGGCGTCTGGTCGCCTATCTGGCGGGTGTCGACCGCACCCAGGTACCGGCACTGCACAGCGAGCTCGTCGCGGAGCTTCCCCGCCATCTGATGCCGTCCGAGTTCGTCCTGCTGGACGAGTTGCCCCGGGCGCCGGGCGGCGGCGTCGACCGGCTGGCGCTGCCGGCTCCACCTCGAGCCGCCGCAGGCCGTTCCGGCGATCGTGGTTCCTGGCTGGTGCGTCCCAGGCCGGCACCGCGGGCCAGGGCGCGCCTGATCTGCTTCCCCTTCGCCGGAGGCGGTCCGACCGCGTTCAGCGGATGGGCCGAGTCCCTGCCGGATCACATCGAACTCTGCTGCGTACAGGCCCCAGGGCGCGGTGAGCGCCTGGCCGAGACCCCGCTGACGCGAGTTGACCAGCTCGTCGACGCACTGGGTCCCGAGCTGGCCAGGACCACCCGGCCGACCGCCTTCTTCGGACACAGCCTCGGCGCGGTGGTCGCCTTCGAGACGGCCCGCTGGCTGCGTCGTCGAGGTCATCCGCTTCCGTCCCGGTTGTTCGTCTCCGGGTCGGCGGCGCCCCAGGCGCCGGTGACGACGACCGCCCACCAGCTGCCCGACGAGGAGTTCTGCGCACACGTCGCCGCGATCGGCGGCACGCCGCGGGAGTTGCTCGACGACCCGCGATTCCGGCGGGTCGTGCTGCCGGCACTGCGTGCCGACTTCGCGATGCACGAAACCTACACGTGCGCGGCGGACACCCCGCTCGAGTGTCCGATCACGGCGTTCGGAGGAGCCGAGGACCCCGAGGCCACACCACAGAAGATCAGATCATGGCAGTCGCAGACCACGAACGATTTCGGCTGCCAGGTGGTGCCCGGCGGACATTTCTACCTGCGGACCGCCCGGGACGAGCTGCTCCGCCGGATCGTCGCCGAGCTCGCCGCGGTGCCCGGCGCCGCCGAGGCCGCGTCGTGACCACGACGGTCGCGGAGGAACCGCTGCTCATCGAGTCGACGACCGGTGTGCCGATCGCGTGCTGGCGTTCCGGATCCGGTCCCCCGCTCGTGCTGGTCCACGGCACTGGCGAGGACCACACGCGGTGGTCTCCTGTCCTCCCCCAGTTCGGCGCGCGTTTCACGGTCCATGCGATCGACCGGCGAGGCCGTGCGGCCAGCGGCGACGCCGAGCGGTACTCGGTATCCGCCGAAGCGGCCGACATCGCCTCGGTCGTGGACCACCTCGGTCCCGGGGTCAGTGTGCTGGCTCATTCCTACGGGGCCATCTGTGCGCTCGAAGCAGCGCCGAACCTGGCCGGGCTGCGCAAGCTGGTCCTGTACGAGCCGCCGCTTCCGGTCGAGGGCAGCCGGGACCTGTCCGACCTCGCGGCCGCGCTGAGGAGGATGGTCGACGGGGGAGACCACGAGCAGGCGCTGTACGCGTTTCTCACCGACGTCGTCGGGGTTTCGACGGTCGAGGCCGACCTGCTCCGTGGCATCCCCGGCTTCCGTGACCGCGCCGCCCTCGCTCCCACGCTGCACCGGGAGATCGAGTCGACCCGGGACTACGTGTTCACCCCGAGCCGATTCCGCGGGCTTCGTACACCGACGCTGCTGCTGGCGGGCGGGGAGAGCCGGCCGGCCCTGCGGCGAGCGGTCGCCCTCGTCGACGCGTCCCTGCCCGGCTCACGGGTCGCGGTGCTGGACGGACAGGCGCATCGCGCCATGGACACCGGCCCTCGGCAGTTCCTCGACACCGTGCTCCGTTTCCTCGATGACGACACCGATCCACATGTGTAGAGACAGAAAGGTACGAAAGCAATGAAGCGAACGCCCGTGAATCCGGTTACGTGGTCGCTCAAGTTCGGCTACAACCAGGCCGAGCTCGTCGAGAACCCGACCCGGGTCCTGATGTGCACCGGGCAACTCTCGTTCGACGACGAAGGAACGCCGGTGCACAGCGGCGACATGGCGGGGCAGATCGAGGCCTCGCTGAACAACCTGGAGGACGTTCTCAAGGAAGCCGGCATGACCCTTGTGGACGTCGTGCGGCTCAACATGTACACCACCAACATCCCGCTCTTCCTCGAGCACTGGGGCCCCATCGGCATGGCGCGCCTCCAGGCGGCCGGTGTCGCGCCCGCGGGCATTCTGCTCGGCGTCGTGGCGCTCGCCGACCCGCATCTCATGGTGGAGCTCGAGGCGACGGCGGTCGCGTGACGCCCGGCCTCGGCCACCGGGATGACACCCGGGCCGGGTGTGGGCCTGGCTTCCACAGGAGGTTGACGATATGCGAATGGTCTTGAGCCAGGGACGGTGTGCTGTCCTGGAGGAGCCCGTCGGACCGCTCGGTGTGCGGATGCGCGAGCGGGTGACGACCGAGCCGCCTCCCGGCCGGGTGACCGTCCGGGTCAGGGCGGCCGGGTTGAACCACCTCGATCTCTGGGTGGTGACCGGTGCGCAACGGGTGGAACGCCCGCGGGTGATCTCCGCCGACGGCGCCGGCGTCGTGGAGTCCAGCGGCGCCGAGCAGTGGGCGGCCGGCGACGAGGTGCTCTTCTTCCCGGTGGCCGCCTGCTGGCGTTGCGAACGCTGCCGCCTCGGCCAACAGGTGCACTGCAGCCGGTTCGCGGTTCTCGGTGAGCACTCCGACGGTGCGGCCTGCGAGGTGGTCCAGCTTCCGGCGGAGAACCTCTACCGGAAACCGGCGGGACTGTCGTGGGCGGAAGCGGCGGCGCTGCCGCTCGCGTACCTGACGGCGTGGCGGATGCTGGTCACGCGAGCGCGGTTGTGTGCGGGCGAGACCCTGCTCGTGGTCGGCGGCAGCGGGGCGGTCGGCACGGCGGCGATCCTGATCGGGAAGCACCTGGGTGCCAGCGTGCTCACCACCACCCGCGCGGAGGACAAGGGACCGCAGCTGCTCGAGCTCGGCGCGCGGCACGTCTTTCCGTCGAGTGGGTATTCCCGTCCGGTTCTCGACGTGACCGACGGGCGTGGGGCCGATGTCGTGCTCGACCATGTCGGCGCGGCCACCTTCGACGAGTCGATGAGATCCACGGGACTCGGCGGCCGCCTGGTGACCTGCGGTGCGACCACCGGTGTCGTCACCCAGCTCAACCTGCCCAGGGTGTTCGTCAGGCATCTCGAGATCCTCGGGTCGACGGCGGGCAACGCCGACGAGTTCGGCGATCTGGTCCGCGCCGCGGACCGAGGGCTGCGGCCCGTGGTGGCCAAGGAATTCCCATTGGCCGGGGTGCAGGAGGCGCTCAGTTTTCTTGATTCATCCGATCAGGTCGGCAAGGTGGTCCTCCGGCCGTGACCGCCTGGTCGGGCGAGGCCGCGGCCCAAAATTGTCGGTGCTCGCTTGTACGGTCGGGAGGTCATGGGCGGTCGGACCGAATTCAAGATCTACGGGAGTTACAGTGAGTTCAAGCAAGGGTATTCAGACAACACTCCGCTATGGGCCGTGGCCAGCGCTTTTCGTGATCGCACTCGGGTACTTCATGAATGTGCTCGACAGCACGGTGGTCAATGTCGCGGTCCCCAGCATCGTCGACGACATCGACGCGACGACGGGGCAGATCCTGTGGGTGATCAGCGGCTACCTGCTCCCCTACGCGATGCTGCTACTCCTGGCCGGGCGTCTCGGCGACATCGTCGGCCACAGGAACATGTTCGCCGCCGGGCTGTCGATCTTCGTCATCGCTTCGTTGCTTTGCGGACTTGCACAGTCACCAGGCCAGTTGATCGCCGCCAGGATCCTGCAAGGAGTGGGCGCGGCGGCAGCGGCGCCCCAGGCGCTGGCCGTCACCTCGGCGATATTCCCACCCGCCCGCCGGGCAATGGCATTCGGTGTGCTGGCGGCCGTCATCGGTTGTGCCGCGGCCGCCGGGCCGTTTCTCGGTGGACTGATCACCAATTTCCTCGGCTGGCGGTGGATCTTCTTCATCAACATTCCGCTCGGTCTGATCGGGATCGCCGCGAGCTTCGTGTTCGTGCCGGCCACGCGCGAGAAGATCCGCCAGCGGTTGGCGATCGGACCTGTGGTCCTCGCGACAGCGGGATTGTTCGCCGTTCTGTTCGCATTGATCGAGGGGCAGAGATACGAATGGGGTCCGCTGTGGGGCGAACTCGAGATCATTCATCTGCTGGTGGCCGGCAGCCTGCTCCTGGCCGTCTTCGTGCTGTGGGAGCGTACGCGAACGGAAGGGCACGGGTTGCTTCCCCGGGCCACGTTCACCAGCCGTAACTACGCGCTGATGGTATGGGCGTCCATAGCCACCTTTTTCGGGATCTTCGGATCACAGTTCACGATGACCATCTATCTGCAGTCGGGCCTCGGTGCGAGCCCGCTGCAGGCCGGCCTCGTGCTGGCGCCCATGTGGCTGGCCGCGGCCATGGTCTCGCCGGTCGGCAGCCAACTCGCCGAGCGGTTCTCTCACCGATCGCTTCTGGTGGGCGGTTTCCTGGTGTTCGGAGCGGGCATCGCGGTCACCGGACTGCTCACCCAGACAGGGGCCTCGTGGGCGACGTTCATCATTCCCCTGGTCGTCGCCGGCGCCGGGGCCGGCCTGACCTTCGCGCCGCTCACGACAGTGGCGATGGCCGAGGTCGCACCGCATGCCTTCGGTGGCGCCTCCGGTCTGATCGAGATGGTCAGAATGGGTGGCAGCGCGGTGTGCACCGCCGCCGTCGGGGCCATCCTGGCGACAGCGCCGGACCTGTCCGGCCAGAGCCTGGTCCCCGCGGTCCAGCTGGCCATGCTGCTGAGCGCCGCGGTGGTCATACTGGCCGCGGCGAGCAACCTTCTGGTCAAGGAGCCCACGGAGACCACCGAACCCTCCCTCGTCCCGGTGGCCGACCGGACCACGTGACCGCACTCGCGTCACCGTGTTCCGGCTCTACCGCCAAGAAACGCGGGCCGCGCGCGGCCCGCGTTTCTGTGATGCCCAGCGTGCCGGGAGGAGACCGTGGACGGATGGAGCGTCCACCGTCTCGCGTATGGAGGGTGTCCCCCAGATTCCTGTCAAGCCGCTGCGGGCCGGGGTGTCGGTAGCAGGTCTTGTCGCGGAGCATGGCGAGGAAGAACGCGCGTTCGAGCTTGCGGTTGCCGGTTGTGGCGGGGTAGCCGCCCCTGATCGAGGGGCCCGAGCTGCGGGTGACCGGGGTGATGCCGGCGTAAGTGGGCGGAGGAGGCGAAGTTCGCGGCGTCGCCGACCTCGATGAGGATGCGGTCGGCGGTCCTGACTCCGATGCCGGGCATGGAGGTCAGGACCTCGCTGGCGACTTGTTTCCGTTGCGCCAGAACGGGTTGCAGGCTGCCGGCGAGGCGGGGCAGCACGATGTCAGCGGCGGTGGCGCCGGGAACGGTGACGGTCTGCTCGTCGAGTGCGGCGAGGATCGCGTCGACCAGTTTCTCACCCATCCGGGGCGTGTGCTTCGAGGCGATTTTGCTGCGGCCGGCCCTTTGCGGATGCCGACTGGTCTGCCGCACCAGGACAGGATCTCCAGCACCGGATCCGGTTGCCCAGGCGGGTGGCCCCGCCGGCCAGGTCGTCAGCGTTCGCGGATGAGCAGGATTGATCAGGACACGGACGGATCCGGTATTCGGGGGCAGCACGCGGATCACCACCGTGGCATGGCTGAGCGGTTGTCAGGTGCGGAAACGCGGGGTCGCGCGTCGCGCGGCCCCGCGTTTCGTGGTGGACGGGTCCAATTGTCCTCATGCCATGGACATGAGCTCACCGGAGATCGAGCTGAGCAGGCGGGCGCGCTGGTCGGCGATGAAGAAATGGCCACCTGAGAGGATCTCGTGGTGGAAGCGGGTTGTCGTCTGTTCCCGCCATGCCAGCGCGTCGGCGACCGGAGCCTCCGGGTCGTCCTTGCCGGCGTAGGCGATTATCGGGCAGTCCAACGGCTCGTCGGCCCGATAGTGATAGTTCTCGTGCATCGCGAAGTCGGCGCGCAGGGCCGGAAGGAGCACCGGGTGCAGTCGCTCGTCGGCTAGTAGTGCGGGGTCCGTGCCTCCCATGGCGCCGATGTGAGCCAGCAGGTCGCCGTCGGGCAGCAGGTGGGCCTGTGCGGTTGTCGGTAGCTGTGGTGCGGCCGATCCGGCGACCATGAGCGCGGACGGGCCCGCGTGCCCGTTGCGGCGCAACCATCTCGCCACCTCGAAGGCCACCACGGCACCCAGGCTGTGTCCGAACAGGACGGTGTGCGGGTGCGGGTCGGCGGCGAGTCGGGGCCCCACGGCCATGACCAGCTCGTCGAGCCACCACAGTGGAGGCTCGGTCAGCCGTGCGCCGCGGCCGGGTGGCTGCACGCACACGAGGTCGACGTCCTCGGGCAGGTCGTCGACCCAGCCCGCGTAGGAGGCGATGCCGCCGCCCGCGTACGGGAAGCACACCAGGCGGACCGGCGCGTCCGGTCGCGGTCGCGGCCGGACCAGCAGGTTCTCCGGCTGGCGGGCCGCGGACACCAGGCCGGACAGTGCGTTGACCGTCGGCCGGTCGTAGAAGGCGGCCAGGTCGACCCGGACGCCGGTGTGCTCCTGGACCTCGAGCACCATGCGCACGGCGAGCAGCGAGTGCCCGCCCAGCTCGAAGAACCCGTCGTCGACCCCGATGTCGTCCCGCTCGAGCAGGGTGCGCCAGATGCGCACGATCTCGTCGTCGTCGGCGCGAGGCTCTGGTTCGCGGCTCGGCCGGCGTGGCTCGGGGAGCGCGGCCCGGTCCAGCTTGCCGTTGACCGTGCGGGGCAGCCGGTCGAGCAGCACGAACTCCGCCGGCAGCTGCGCCGGCGTGAGCTCGCCCGCCAGGGCGCGGTGCAGCTCGCCGACGCGTGTGCCGTCCACGCCCGCCACGTACGCGACGATTCTCGGCTCGGCGCCGACGGTGACCACGGCGGCCTCCGCCACGCCGGTCTGGCGGGCCACCACCGCCTCGACCTCGTCCAGGTTCACCCGGACAGCGCGGATCTTGACCTGTCGGTCGACCCGGCCGACCAACGTCAACCTGCCGTCCGCGCCGACCCGGCCGAGGTCGCCGGTGCGGTACATCCGTGCCCCCGGTTCTCCGGCGTGCGGGTCGGGCAGGAAGTGCGCGGCGGTGAGGGCGGCGTCGCCGAGATAGCCGCGGGCCAGCCTGGTCCCCGCAACGTGTACGACGCCGGCATCCCCCTCGGGCACCGGCGCGCCCTCCTCGTCGAGCAGGTACACGGAGGTGTTGGGCGCGGGCCAGCCGGTCGTCGGCTCGCCATCGGCACACGGGCGCCGGCCCGCGGCCAGGTCGAGCTGCGCGGTGATGTGGGTGGTCTCGGTGGAGCCGTAGGTGACCACGACCTCGAACGGAGCCCCGGCCCCGGTCGGTAGCCGGAACCGCTCGCCGGTGGTGAGCAGTAGCCGCAGCGTGTGGTCCCGCGGCCAGTCCAGCTCGCACAGCGGCGCGGCGAGCGTGCCCGGCAGCTGCACCACCGTGATCCCGGTGTCGACGAGCCAGTCCCGCAGCCGGTCCGGCACCAGCAGGGTCTCCGCGGCGGGAATGTGCACCACACCGCCCGCGGACAGCACCGGCCACAGCTCGTTGACCAGCGACACCCCGAACCCCGGCGAGGATGTCCACGTCGCCCGGTCGTCGGCGGTGAAGCCGAACGCGTCGAATGCCAGCTCGACGCACTCGCTGACCGTCTCGTGCCGGCTGACGACTCCTTTCGGTGTGCCGGTGGACCCAGAGGTGTAGACGATGTGCGCCGCGCTCTGCGGCGCGACCGACACTCCGGTGAGGTCGCCGTCGGGCAGCGCGGCGAGGCGGCCGGCGTCGGCGTCGAGCCGGACGACGTGCACGCCCCGCTCGGCCAGCGCATCGAGCAGGTCGGTTCCCACCGCGGCGGAGGTGGCCGAGGTGACCAGCACGGCGGCACCGGAGTCGCGGACGAGGGCGAGCGTGCGCTCCGTGGGTGCGGCCGGATCGAGCAGCACCGGCGCCGCGCCGGCCTTCACGATGCCGAGCGCGGAGACGACCGCGTCGGGGGAGCGGTTCAGGCAGGTGCCGACCGGGCTCTCCGACCCGACACCCAGGGCCCGCAGGTGCCGCGCCAGCTGGTTGGCACGTGCGTTGAGCGTGCCGTAGGTCAGCACCGTGGTACCGGCGACCACGGCCGGCCGGTCGGGATGCGACCGGGCCTGCCGCTCGATCCGCGAGTGGACCCGCTCCGGCGAGTACCGCACGCGCCGGCCGGACATCACGCTGGCAACGTCGGGCATCAGTGTTCTCCTCTCATGTCGGTGACCACCGGCATCACCGGGGAGGCGTCGTCGACGGCGGCCGCGAGGCCGCGTACCGACGGGGTCTGGAAGAACAGCTCGACGGGGATGTCGTAGCCGACGGCCGCGGCTTCGTTGATGAACGCGATGGCCCGCAGGGAGTCGCCGCCCGCGGCGAAGAAGTCGTCCTCGGGCCCGAGGACGTCGATGTCGAGGACCTCGGCGGCGATGCGGAGCAGAGCCGCCTCCGTCGGCGTCGCCGGCCGGGAGTCGCTCGCCGGGCCGCAGTTCGGCGAGCCGAGCGCGACCAGGGCCGAGCGGTCGACCTTGCCGTTGCCGGTGAGCGGCAGGGCCGGCAGCGCGTTGTACAGCGTCGGCACGACGTCCCGGACCAGTTTGCCCGACAGGAACCGCTGCAGGTCCGCCGGAGCGGGGTCCCTGCCCGGTTCCGCCACCACGTGCGCGACCAGCCGTTTGCCGGTCATGCTCTCGCCGAGCGCGACCACGCAGCAGGCGGCCACGTCGGGGTGGGCCAGCAGCGCGGTCTCGATCTCGCCCAGCTCCACCCGGTGTCCGAGGATCTTGACCTGGAAGTCCTCGCGGCCGAGCAGCTCCAACTCGCCCGACGGCCGGTAGCGGCCGAGATCGCCCGTGCGGTACAGCCGTTCCCCCGTCCGAGGGTGGGTGATGAAGCGCTCCTCGGTCAGCTCGGCCTCTGCCCAGTAGCCGCGCGCGAGGCCGTCGCCGGCGATGAACAGTGCGCCGGTGACCCAGTCCGGACGGTCATCGAGCCTGCCGTCCAGCACGTGCCAGCGCTGGTTGAGCAGCGGGCGCCCGTAGGGAACGGACACCCAGTCCGCTGTGGACGGACCGACGTCGTGGACGATCGACCAGATCGCGGCCTCGGTGGCCCCGCCGAGGCTGATCAGCCGGGCTTCGGGCGCCACCTCGCGCAGGTGCTCGTGCATCGTCAGCGGGATCCAGTCGCCGCTCAGCATCACGGCGCGCAGGCAGTCCGGCAGTCCCTCGTCGCGGCCGCGGACGTAGTCGGTGAGGATCTGCAGCAGCGCCGGCACGGAGTTCCACACCGTGACCCGGTGCTCGGCGAGCAACTCCGCCCACACCCGCGGGTTCGGGCTGGTCGACACCGGCGGGAGCACCAGCGCGCCGCCGGCGCCGAGCACCCCGAAGATGTCCCAGACGGACAGGTCGAAGCTGAGCGAGGAGAGGGCGAGGACCCGGTCGCCGGGACCGACGCCCAGCCGCTCGTTGATGTCCACGATCGTGTTGTGCGCGGCCCGGTGCTCGATCATCACGCCCTTCGGCCGGCCCGTCGAGCCGGAGGTGTAGATCACGTACGCCAGCGACTCCGGTGTGCTGGCCGGGCTCGGCAGCGGCTCGGCCGGCGGCACCGCGTCGGCCGGGTCGGGCGGCACCACGACCACGGTCGCTCCGCCCGCCGCGACCTCGACGTCGTGCTGGGTGACCACCACCTCGACGCGGCCGTTGTCCAGCAGGTAGCCGATGCGCTCGGCGGGCAGTGCTGGATCGATCGGCAGGTAGGCCGCGCCGGCACGCAGCACGCCGAGCACGGCGGCGATCTGCTCCCAGCCCTTGTGCATGATGATCGCGACCAGCTGTTCGGGCCCGGCGCCCAGCTCCACCAGGCGGGCGGCCAGCGCGGCCGACACGTCGGCGAGCCGCCGGTAGGTGACGTCGCCCGGTGCCCCGTCGCGGGCGTCGTGCACGGCGACGGCGTCCGGGTTGTGCTCGACCTGGCGCAGGAACGGCTCGTGCAGCAGGGCCGGCACCACCGGCCGTGCCGTGGCGTTGACGTCGGCCCGCCGGTCGACGGTGTGCCGCGGCAGCCGCACCGGGTTGACGCTCGCCCACACGGCATCGTCAGCGGCCAGCGCCCGCAACAGCTCACCGTAGGTCTGCGCCATCTCCGGCAGCAGCCCCTCGGGGAACAGCTCGGCCACCGCGTCCCAGCAGTAGTCCAGCCCGCCGTCGACCTCCATCACCTGGTGGTCGAGGGCCACCTGCGGGGTCTGGGTGACGCCGAAGGCGTACCGGCCGAGGTTGCCCCACTCCATCCGGGGCACGCCCACCAGGCTGGAGAACACCACGGGCATCGCCGCGCGCGGCGCGCCACGCTGCCTGCGGCCGAGTTCCCGGAGCACCTGCACGCTGCTGGTGTGCCGGTGCTCGAGGTCCTGCCACAGCCGGTCCTGCACGTCGCGGGCGCGCTCGGCGAAGGTCGCACCCCGCTGCTCCACCGCGTGCAGCAGCCCGGAGGTGAAGTCGCCGAGCAGGTCGTTGAGCTGCGGGTGCAGCGGCGGCCGGTTGAACAGGGTCAGGTTGACAGTGAAGCGGGACGAGGCGCTCCAGGTGCCGAGGACCTCCGCGAACGCGGCCAGCAGCAGCGCGGACGGGGTGACCCCCGCGCGCGCGGCGGCCTGCCGCAGCCGGCGCCAGTCGTCCGGGTCGAGGTGGCCGTGGTGGCGGGTGAACCTCGGGTTGCGTACGGTGCCGAGGCCGCGCAGATAGGGCAGCTCCGGCGCGGGCGGCAGGTCGGCGAGCCGGCTCTGCCAGTACTCCCGCGAGGCCTGGTACAGGGGCGAGTTGTCCTGCGCGGCGCGCTCGGCGAGCACGTAGTCGCGGAAGGTCAGCTCCATCGGCGGGAGCGGGGCGTCCGGGTCGAGATAGAGCCGGGTCAGCTCCTGCGTGAAGATCCGGGCGCTGCGGGCGTCGAAGATCAGCAGGTCGAAGCTGATGTGGATGCGTGCGGTGGTCTCGTCGACCAGGGTGACCCGCACGTCGAACAGCGGCCAGCGGTCGGCGGGCAGCACCTGGTGGGACAGGTGGTCACGCAGTTCGTCCAGCCGGGCCGTCCGGTCCGCGGGGTCGACGTCCCGCAGGTCGGTCACGTCGACCTGGTACGGCGGGACCTCCGGCAGCACCCGCTGCCGGCCGTCGCCGGTGACGATCGCGCGCAGCATGTCGTGCCTGCGCACCAACCGGTCGATCGCGACGGCCAACCTGCCGGTGTCGAGGCCGTCGACGTCCCACTCCTGGTAGCCGTGGCAGCCGACGTCGCCGAGCTCGATACCTGTCGTGCGGCCGATCCAGTAGGCGTGCTGGATGTCGGTGAGCGGGAACGGCTCGTACCGGGCGTCCGGGGCGGCGACGATCTCCGGCAGCACCTCGCGGTCGGCGGTGCGTGCGCCATCCCCGTCCCGGGCCTGGTCGATGGCCCTGGCCATCTCCGCCACGGTCGGCGCCTCGAACAGCGTCGCGAGCGCGAGCTCCACCCCGAACCGGGCGCTGATCGCGGCCATCAGCTCCATACCGGTGAGCGAGTCGCCGCCGAGCTCGAAGTAGTTGTCGTGGATGCCGATGTGGTCCTGGCGCAGCACCGAGCACCAGACCTCGGTCAGGTCCGTCTCGGCCCGCGTGACCGGCTCCACGTGGCGGGTGAGCGACCGGGTCGTCTCAGGGGGCGACAACGCCGACTTGTCGATCTTGCCGTTCGGCAGCAGCGGCAGTGTGTCGAGTAGCGCGAAGGCGCTCGGCACCAGGTAGGCGGGCAGTTGTTCACGCAGCGCCGCGCGGAGGTCGGCGGCGGTCACCTGCCGGTTCACCTCGGGTACCACGTAGCCGACCATTCTCCGCGTGCCGGGAACGTCCTCGCGGATCACCACGGCGGCCTGGCGGACGGCCGGGTGCTCGAGCAGCCGCGACACCACCTCGCCGGGTTCGACCCGGTAGCCGTTGAGGCTGACCTGCTCGTCGGCCCGGCCGAGCACCTCGAGCGCACCGTCGGGATGCAGACGGCCGATGTCGCCGGTGGCGACCATGCGTGCGCCGGGACGGGATGCGAACGGGTCGGGCAGCCACTTGGCGGCGGTCATGCCGGGCCGGTTGACATACCCCGTCTGGATGAGCTCCCCCCCGACGTAGATCTCGCCGGGCACGCCGATCGGCACGGCCTGCAGGTTCGCGTCCAGCAGGTACACCCTGGCATTGGGCACCGGCAGGCCGACCGGCGATGACGACGACCGCCGCCGTGCCTCCGGCACGCCCTTGGGCGTCAGCCGCGTGCCGGTCTCCTCGTTGTAACAGGTGGTGGCGTTCGTCGTCTCGGTCGAGCCGTAGATGGTGACCACCTCGAACGGCACGGTGTCCGGCAGCCATCCCACCCGCTCGCCGGAGACCATCAGGACACGTAGTGGCGTGTCGGCCGGCCAGTCCGTCGCGCACACCCGCTCGGCGAGCACCTTGGTCAGCAGGGACACCGTGACGCCTCGGTCGACCATCCAGTCCCGGAGCCGGAACGGGCTGCTGACCGTGACGTCGTCGGCGACGTGCACGGCCGCACCCGCGGTGAGGAACGGCCACAGCTCGTTGACGAAGGAGATGCCGAACCCCGGCGCGGAAACCCAGGTGCCCTGGTCGGCCGCGGTGATCCGGTAGGCGTGCCGGGTGCCGTGGGCGACCATGAGCACCGCCGAGTGGTGGAACGCCACCCCGCGCGGTTGCCCGGTCGACCCGGACGTGTAGGCGATCTGGCAGACCGACAGCGGGTGTGCGGACTCGACGGGGTCGTGGTCGGCGGACCTGGCCAGCACGCCGCGGTCGCGGTCCATGCACCGGATGTGGCCGGCGTAGGTACCCGGCAGCGTCGCGAGCAGCGGCTCGGTCGTGAGGATCACGGGCGGCTCGGCGTCGTCGAGCATCATCGCCAGGCGCGCGACCGGCTGCGCCGGGTCGAGCAGCACGGCGGCGCCACCGGCCTTGAGCACACCGAGCACGGCCACCGCCATCTCGACCGACCGGGGTAGGCACACACCGACCGGCACGGCCCGGCCGACGCCGAGCTCGCGTAAGTGGTGTGCGATCCGGTTGGCGTCGCGGTTGAGCTCGGCGAAGGTCAGCCGCTCGGTCGCGGTCACCAGTGCGGGTGCGTCGGGGCGGAGCGCGGCTTGCTCGGCGATGAGCTGGTGCACCAGCGCATCGCGCGGGAAGCTCACCTCGGTGTCGATGCCGTGCCTGGTCAGCGCGGCCATCTGCGCCTCGGCCAGCAGGCACTGGCGGGCCACGTACTCGTCCGGCTTGGCGGCGATGCTCCTGAGCAGGGTCAGGTAGTTCTCCGCGAGCCTGCGGATGCTCTCCTCGTCGAACAGATCGGCGTCGTACTCGAAGCCGAGCCGTGCGCCGCCCCGGTCGAACCGGATCACGAGCGAGAGGTCGAGCACGGCTGTGCCCGCCTCGAAGTCCAGTGGCTTCGCGACGACCTCGCCGAACGCGCGCACCGGGTCGGCGTGCACCTCGAACCCGATCTGGCACACCGGGCGACGGCTGGGATCGCGCTCCTCGACCAGCAGCTCGATGAGCTTCTCGAACGGAACCTCCTGATGCGCGCGTGCCTCGTCGAGCGCGAGCCGTACCCGGTCGAGCATGTCGGCGAACACCGGCTCGCCACCGAAGCCGATCCGCACCGGGAGCCGGTTGGCCGTGCCGCCGACCAGCGCGGACCCCTCCACGAGGCCGATGACGAGGTCGTCGACGCTCGTGTACCGGTGTATGAGCACCGCGAACGCGGACAGCAGCGCGAGCGAGTAGGCGTCCCGGCTCCGCCCGTCGGTGCCGTCGTCGGCCACCAGCGTGCCGAGCTCGTCGAGCAGGGCGCGGTCGACGCGCGTGTCCACCTGCCCGCCGCGGTAGCTGAGCACGGGCGGGCGCAGCCGGTCGGTCGGTAGCTCGACGCCCGCGGGAGCATCCGCGAGTCGCCGCGCGGCCGCGTGGACCGCGTCCTCGGAGTCGTCCATGGGCACCACATTCCCGGGGTTCGCGGGGCACACTTCGTCGTAGTGCGCGGCCAGTTCGTCCACGAGCACACGCACTGCATGGCGGTCGGCGACCAGTTGATGGGTGACGAACAGCAGCGCGTGCCGGTCCTGGCCGAGGGAGAGCACCCGTGCCCGCCACAGCGGTCCCCTGGCGGTGTCGAAGGGCACTCGGCTGACCTCCGCGGCCCACCGGCGCACTGCCGCGTCGTCCCACCCGGTGCCGTCTTCGACCACCAGCAGGGCCGGCCCCGGCTCGGCCCGGACCGCCCGCACCGCACCGCCCTCGGCCAGGAACGCCATGCACAGCACCGCATGCCGTTCGCACAGCCGTCGCAGGGCCGAGGACAGCCAGTCGATCCTCAGGGGACCGTCGAGCATCACCAGCTCGCCCGTGGTGAAGGAGGCGACCTGTCCGTTCAGGTGCTGCAGGTACCAGATCCGGGCCTGCCGGGCGGAGATCCGCACACCGTCGTCAAGTGGTTCGGCCATCGTCGGTCTCCTCAGGACTCGTCGGAAACAAGCTGTCCGGCGCGGGCGAAGTCGGTGTTGTCCATCTCCACGAAATGGACCCGCACCTCCTCCGGCCGCGCGCCGAGCGTGTCCACGGCCAACGTGGTCACCTGGGCGGCGAACGAGCGCCGCTGGTCGAGACTGCGCCCGCGCAGTGTGAGCACTGTGATGAACGGCATCGGTTACCTCCTGTGGAAACCCCGGTCAACGAAGCAGGTCGGCGACGTCGGAGACGAGACGGGTGATCATGGCGGCCTGGTCCGGAACTCCGTACAGGGTCAGCGAAACGGCGTCGACGCCGAGCTCGGACAGCTCGGTCAGCCGGTCGACACAGTGCTGTGGCGGGCCGTAGACGGCGAAGCAGTCGATCAGCTCCGCGGAAAGGTCCTGCGCGTGCGGAGCACCGACGACCTCGTGCTGGTCCCACCGGTAGCGCTCGGCGAGCTTCGCCATCTCGTCGACGATCCCCTCGTGCTCCTCGTTCAACGCCGCGGTGAGCTCGCGACTCTCCGGGGTGTCGCGGGAGATGGCGGAACGCCACAGGAAGAACGCGGAGGTCGCGGCGTACGACCGGACGAACTCCCTGGCGTGGTCGATGTCCTCGTGCACGAAGACGGCTCCACGGCTCCACACCTCGAGGTCGGCCAGTGTGCGGCCGGCTCGCGCCGCTCCAGCGGCCACACTGGCGCGTTTCCAGGCCGTGATCCGCGGGGACAGTCCTGGCAGGAACACCCCGTCGCCGATGCGTCCGGCCAGCTCGCAACTACGGGCACCGTGCGTGCCGAGGATGACGGGAATGGTGCGCCGTGCCCATTCCGACCGCATCGGCAAGCCGTCCCACGACGTGTTGCGGCCGCCGACGAAGTCGCGGAAGAACTGGACGTAGTCGGCGAGCTCCCGCAGTGGTCGCGGGGACCGGCCGACCATGGCGACGGCGCTCCCGCCCGCGCCGATGCCGAGGAACGCCCGTCCGCCGGACAGCTCGTCGATCGTGGCGATCGTGTTGGCCAGCACGGCCGCGTGCCGGGTGTAGGGATTGGTGACGGCATGGCCGAGGCGAATGCGTTCGGTGACCGACGCGGCCAGCGTCATCATCGCCGTGGAGTCCCGGCACAGGTTCTGCGACTCGATGAACGTGCAGTGCTCGTACCCCAGCTCGTCCGCCAGCCGGGCGAGGTCAGCCGCCTGCTGGGCGGACAGGGTCCGCCCGATTCCAATTCCGAATTTCACTGAAGGCGTCCTTCATGTCGTTGTCCTGAACGGTGGGGAGACCGGCCGTGGGCCTTGCCTCACCCCAACCGCAGACGGGGGCGGTAGATGTCGAGCCAGAGCCCCAGATCCAGGGCCCGCTCCAAGCCAAGCCGGGTGAGCTTGTCCATGCCGAGGGGATCGCTGGAGACCGCGCCGGTCAGCCAGGTCCGGTCCACCAGGTCGAACGCCGCGTGTCCGGGTGTGGCCAGCAGCTCCCGGCCGAGGAGCTGGAGCTCGCCGACGTAGTGGGCGTCCTGAGTGGACGGATAGGCGGACTTGACGCGGTGCAGCACCGGCGCCGGCAGCAGGTCCGCGACCGCGGCGCGGAGCAGGCTCTTCTCCCGGCCGTCGTGGCTCTTCATCCACCACGGCACGTTGTAGGTGTACTCGACCAACCGGTGGTCGCAGAACGGGACCCGGACCTCCAGACCGACCGCCATGCTCAGCCGGTCCTTGCGTTCGAGCAGGAAGCGCAGGAACCGGGTCAGGTGCAGGTGGGTCATCACCCGCATGCGGAACTCCAGGTCGTTCTCGCCGTCGAGGCGGCGCACCCGCGCCACCGCGTCGCGGTAGGCGTCCCGGCGGTAGCCGTCGATGTCCAGGGTGGACCGCAAGGACGCGGTCAGCCCGGTGCCGTCCTTGTCCAGTGGGCCCGCGTTGATCGCGATCCACGGGAACTCCGGGGCCGCGCGCACCTGCTCGCTGTGGAACTGGCGGTATCCGCCGAACAGCTCGTCGGACGACTCACCGGACAGTGCCACGGTCGACCGCTCCCGGATGGCGCGGAACAGCAGGTACAGCGAGAAGTCCATCTCGCCGAAGCCGACCGGCACGTCCCGGGAGCGCAGCACGGCCGCACGCACCTCCGGGTCGGCGAGGGTCCGGTTGTCCAGCACGATGTCGGTGTGCTCGGACCCGACATGCCCGGCGACGGCCCGCACGTACGGAGCGTCCGGGGTGTCACGCAGGTCGTCCGGGCGGAATCCCTCGGTGTGGCCGACGAAGTCGACCGAGAAGGTGCGCACCTTCTCGGTGTCGAGCGCCCTGGCGGACAGGGCGGTGAGCGTGCTGGAGTCCAGCCCGCCGGACAGCAGCACGCAGCGCGGCACGTCCGCGACGAGCTGCCTCGCCACGGTGTCGGTGAGCAACTCGCGGACCCGGGCGATCGTGGTGGGCAGGTCGTCCTCGTGGGGACGGGTCTCCAGCGTCCAGTAGGTGCGCTCCCGCATGCCGTTCTCGTCGACCACGATCAGGGTGCCCGGCTCGACCTGCCGCATGCCCGACCAGATGGCGTGCCGCGGGGTCTGGATGAACGCCAGCCACTCGCGCAGCCCGTCCGTGTCGACCGCCCGTTCGGCCAGCGGGTTGGCGAGAACGGCCTTGGGCTCCGACCCGAACAGCACCCCGTCCGGGGTCCGGTACACGTACAGCGGCTTGATCCCGAGCCGGTCGCGGACCAGCAGCAGCCGCCGGTCGCGGCCATCCCACACAGCGAAGGAGAACATGCCGTTGAGGCGGTCGACGACCGCGTCCCCCCAGCGCAGGTAGCCACGCAGGAGCACCTCGGTGTCGCTGTCGGTCCGGAAGACCTCGCCCGCGACCGACAGCTCGTGCCGCAGCTCGACGAAGTTGTAGATCTCACCCGCGAAGACGAGCACGACCGCGCCGCGCGGGGTGTGCTCGATCATCGGCTGCACGCCGCCGGGCAGGTCGATGACGGCCAGCCTGCGGTGGCCGAGGGCGACGACGCCGTCGGTCCAGGTGCCCGCCGCGTCGGGCCCGCGACAGCTCATCGTGGCCGTCATCTCGTCGAGCGTGTCCAGCTCCTGGTCCAGGTCGCGGCGAAACGCGACCCAACCCGTGATTCCACACATGGGTTTCCCGTCCTGTGTCTTCGTTGCGGCTTCGCGAGCCTCGTGATCAGTCCAGTTCGGACGCCACCGCGCCGGCGACGACCTCGACGAGCAGGTCCGCCGCCTCGGTCAGGTCCGGACCGACCGGCGCGCCGAGGTAGAACTCGGTGAACCCGGCCCGTCGGGCGAGGCGGGCCGCGTCCGCGAGGCGGACCGCGCAGTCCTCCGCGTCGCCCGCCACGATCAACCCGTCGAGCAGGGCGTCGGAGACGTACCGCACGGCTTCGACGACGCCGCCGCGGCGCAACGCCGACCGGACCGCGTTGACGGACTCGGCGTCCACATCGGCGCCCGCCTCGGCGAGCGTGCCCCACAGCGCCGGGTTGCCGACCGAGAGAGCGGCCTGGCGGCGGGCGAAGGCGCGGGCGCCGGCCCGGTCGCGACCGACGCACACGTTGAGTCCGTACACCAGCCGGACCGGTCGGCCCGCCCGCTCCCGGCGCGCGGCCATGGCCATGATGTCGGACAGCGCGGCGCCGCCGCCCGCCCGCAACGCCGGGTACGACAGCGGCGGGTAGGTGCTGGTGCACAGCAGCCCGTCCGCCAACTCCTCGGTCATCGCGAGGGTGCGGGGACCGCCGACCGCCACCAGGACCGGGATCGGCCGGGCGAGGGGATAGGTCAGCCTGATCGTTCCGTCCGTCCGCCAGCCGAGGCGCCTGGTCACTTCCGGGTAGTCCCCGACCGGGACGGCCGCACCCGACCAGAGCGCCCGGATCAGTCGCACCGACTCGGCCAGCAGGTCGGTGACGCCTCGCTTGTCGAACAGACCCGACACCAGCGAGCCGCCCGCGCCGACGCCCATCAGCAGCGGCCGCTCGGCCGGCACGATCTCGGCCAGGGTGGCCATGGCCGAGGCCAGGTCGACGGGGTTGCGGGACAGCGGCACGCTGATGCCACTCGCCACGCCGATGTGCCCGGCGGCGGCGATGGCCGACAGCAGCACCCAGTGGTTGCGGGCGAGCATCTGGTCCGGCACCCACACCACGTCGAACGCCTTCGCCAGCCGCTCGGTCGCCGCGAGGATGTCCGCGGCCGGTGCCCATGGCGCGACCTGCACGCCGAGGCGCGGGCGGTCCGGTGTCTCGCTCGTTGCCGTCATCGTGATCACACCAGTTCGTCTCGGTGGTCGCGTGCGGCGGCGAGGCAGGCGACGGCCACGAGGCCACACGCCACCATGGCGCCGACGACGAACGCCGGGATCCGTGCCGGCGACCCGCTCAGGCCGTTGACGGCCACCGGCACCAGCCCGGCGAGGGCGAAGCCGATGTTGACCGAGAGCGCGGTGCCGGACGCCCGGACCGGTGTCGGGAAGCACTCGTTGAGGAAGATCGGCAACGGGCCGAACGCGGCCACGGCAAGGCACGAGATCAGCAGCACCGGCAGCGCGATCGGCAGTTCGCTGCCTGTCCAGCGCAGTCCGGACAGCAGCCACAGCAGCAGCGGCAGCAGGATCACGTTGCCCACCAACACGGTCAGCATCACCCGCCGGCGGCCGAAGCGCTGGCTCAGGTGCCCGGTCAGCGGTGCCGCGCACATCGCCAGCAGGTTCACCGCGACCAGGAGCGGCGCGACCCTGCCGACCGGAACGTGGTTGACCACCTGGAGGAACGTGGGCAGGAACCCGATCGTGAGCAGGAAGTGGGTGCCGATGCCGAACACCAGGCCGATGTTGCGCAGCAGCATCCGGCGGCCCGGCAGCGCGAGCAGGATGGCGAGTGGCCGGGTGCGCCTCGCGGTCTCCGGTGACCACATCGGCGACTCCTCGACCCAGCGGACCGCGACCACGCTCAGCAGGATCGGCAGACCGCCGATGAGGAACATCACCCGCCAGCCCCATTCCTGGAACTCCAGCCCGGGGAACAGCCGGGTGGCGGCCAGCAACGCGAGGGAGGCGAGCACGCTCCCCGCTGCCGTCCCGCCGCCGCCGACCAGGCCGGAGGCAAGGCCCCGCCACCGGGGCGCGACGCTCTCGGTGGCGATGGTGAGCGTCGAGGCGAACACCCCGCCGACGAAGAGTCCCTGCACCAGCCGCAGTGCGAGCAGTGCCAGCGGCGCCGCGACGCCGGCCTGCGCGGCGGTGGGGAGCAGGCCCATCGCCGCCGTGACCAGGCCGACACCGAGCAGACCGATCACCATCGCCCTTTTGCGCCCGTGCCGGTCGGCCAGGCCGCCGAGCAGCGCGGCCCCGATCGGACGCATGACCAGCGTCGCGGCCAGTGTCGTGTACGCACCCGCCAGGGCCAGGGCGCCGTTGTCGAACGGGAAGAACACCGATGCGATCACGGGCGCGACGAAGACGACCACGTACAGGTCGTAGAAGTCCAGCGCGAACCCGACGGCTGACGACGCGGTGGCCCGCAAGCCGAACCCACGTTTCGCGCGCGTCGTCTCGGGTGGACTGATCGCGTAAGTGCTCATGGCAACCTGCCTCCCGGCAACCCGGGGTCGAAGAGAAGTGGGAATGTGTGCTCGCGCGCGGCGAATTCACGATGACTGTCGCAAACCGGGGGACCACGTCCGGTAAGAGACTGTGATTGCCTGTCTCGCCGGCGGGACAGACTCGACGGTAGCACTCGAGAACCATTTCCGGCCAACTTTGTCAGTCGCCGTGCCGTGCTGCGACGCCGAAATTCGCGGCGTCGAACAGATCATCATTGACACCACGGATGACCATACCGACTATGTAGTCATCGACACCGCGGCTTCCCGAGTCGGTTCATTTTAATTCTGGCGTTTCGCCATTCTTTCCACCTGAGTTGCTGAGGGAGTAACCGTTCATGACCAGTGTGCCGATCAAGAGCGTCGTCGAGGCCGACCTGTTCAGTCAGGAGTTCCTGATCGACCCGTACCCGACGTACGCCGAGCTGCGCGATCGCGAGCCGGCGCATTGGGACGGCAAGCTCAACGGCTGGGTCATCACGCGACACGCTGATGTCTACGCCGCCCACCTCGACCCGGAGACCTATTCCTCGCACCGGCTCGGCGTCATGGTGTCGGACCGGGTCGACGAGCGCTCGTCCGACGAGATGAAGCTGTTCATGGAGATCGCTCCGGAATGGATGCTGTTCCGCGACCCGCCGTATCACACCCGGGTCCGCAAGCTGATGTTCAAGGAGTTCCGGACCGGCGACATCCGCCGCATGCGCCCACAGATCGAGGGTATCGTCGACCGGTTGGTCGACGGTCTGCTCGCCAAGGGCGAGTTCGACCTGGTCCGCGACTTCTGTTACCAGCTGCCCGGCCGGGTGCTTGCCGCGCAGTACGGCCTGGCCGGTGACGACGGCATCATGCTCACCGACTGGTGGTACGAGATCCGCAACATGCAGCGGGTCTTCCTCGGCGCGGACCCGCTGCACGTCGCACCCGCCGGCAGTCCGGTGGCCACGGCGTTCGCCGAGATGGTGCCGTTCCTGCACGAGCTGATCGCCGAGCGCCGGCGGTCCCCCAAGGACGACCTGGTGTCCCGGGTGATCGAGCTCGCCGAGCGAGGCGACCCGAAGACCGGTGAGTGGCTCGCCGAGTCGGAGATGTTCGCGCATCTCCTGCTGCTTCCGCTGGCCTCGTTCGGCACCACCATGGACCTGATGGCCAACGGCCTGTTGGGACTGCTCGAACAGCGCGACCAGTGGGAGCTGCTCCGGTCGGACCCGAGGCTGGCGCCGGCCGCCGTCGAGGAGGTGCTGCGCTACGACGCCTCGGTGCAGCTGACGCACCGCCTGGCCACCAAGGACATCGAGATCGCCGGTCAGCCCATCCCCGCGGGCGATCTGGTCTACCTCGTGCGTGGAGCGGCTAACCGCGACCCGCGGCGCTGGACGAACCCCGACCGGATCGACATCACCCGCCGCGACTCCGGCCACGTCGGCTTCGGTGTCGGCATCCATCACTGCCTCGGCGCCGGCATGGCCAGGGCGGTCACCGCGGTGGCCTACGCGGCGCTGGCGCGGCGGGTGCCCGACCTCGACCTCGATCGGTCGAGGCCGCACGAGTGGAAGGCGGACACGCCGCAGTTCCGTGGCCTGACCACGCTGTTCGCCCACTCCGGACGGTCGTGATGAGCCCTGCCGAAGCCGTGCCGACGCGGAACGTGCCCGGGCACTGGATCGCCGGCGAGCTCGTGCCGTCCATTTCGGACAGGACGATCTCGGTCGAGGATCCGAGCACGGAGGAATGTGTCGCCGAGGTGCCGGCGGGTGACGAGCTGGACGTCACACGTGCCGTGGCGGCGGCCAGGGCGGCGCTGCCCGGCTGGTCGGACACCGCGCCGAAGCGCCGCGCCGAGCTGGTTCGGGCCGTGGCGGCCGAGTTGGCCGCGTGCCAGGACGAGCTGGTCGAGGTGATCACCACCGAGGTGGGCAGCCCGGTCGCGGCGACCCGGCAGGCGCAGGTCGGCCTGGCCCTCACGCTCACGGAGTCCTGTGTGGACATCGCGGCCGAGTTCGAGTTCGAGCGCACCGTGCGCAACTCGGTGGTACTGCGGGAACCGGCGGGCGTCGTCGGGGCCATCACGCCGTGGAACGTCCCGCTGCTGCTGACCCTGCAGAAGGTCGTCCCGGCCTGGCTCGCCGGCTGCACCGTGGTGCACAAGCCGAGCGAGCTGACCCCGCTCAACGCGTTCGTGCTCGCCAGGGCCACCGCGGCGGCCGGGTTGCCACCCGGGGTGTTCAACGTCGTGGTGGGCACCGGCCCGGTGGCCGGTGCGGCGCTGGCACGCAGTCCCGGCGTCGACCTGGTGTCGTTCACCGGGTCGACCAGGGCCGGCCGGGAGATCGCGGCGGCGGCCGCGGCCGACGTCAAGCGGGTGCACCTGGAGCTGGGCGGAAAGAACGCGAGCGTGGTGCTGCCGGACGCAGACCTGGCCACGGCCGTGGCCGCGACCATCGACCAGGCGTGCTTCAACACCGGTCAGACCTGCCTCCAGTGGAGCCGCCTGCTCGTCCCGGCCGACCGGCACGACGAGGCGGTGGAGCTGGCGGTGGCGTTCGCCGAGCGGTACCGGGTCGGCGACCCCCGCGATCCCGCGACCGACCTCGGGCCACTGGCCAGTGCCGCGGCGCGGCACCGCGTGCTCGGCCACATCGCGAAGGGCGTCGAGGAGGGCGCCGTGCTCGCGACCGGTGGCACCGGAACCGTCGGCCTGCCCGAGCGAGGCCACTGGGTCCGGCCGGCCGTGTTCGGCCGGGTCGACTCGAGCATGGCGCTCGCACAGGAAGAGATCTTCGGTCCGGTTGTCGCGGTGCTGCCCTACACCGACGAGGACGACGCGGCGCGGATCGTCGACGACACCAGGTACGGGCTGCACGGATCCGTGTGGTCCGCCGATGACGGGCACGCGATGGCGTTTGCGGCGCGGTTGCGTACCGGCCAGGTCGACATCAACGGCGGCCCGTTCAACGTGTGGGCGCCGTTCGGCGGGATGAAGCACTCCGGCCTCGGCCGCGAGTGCGGGCTCGAAGGCCTGGACGCGTTCTGCGAGATCAAGTCCATCCAGCTGCCCACGAGTTCCACCGGGCCCGTGGGCCCACGACTGCACGTGTGACCAGCCGACCGCGTGTGGATCCGAGCCGAAAAGGACAGTTCGAAATGGATAACCAAATCAAGAGGATCGTCATCCTCGGCGGTGGCACGGCCGGTTGGATGACCGCCAGTTATCTGGGCAAGGCGCTGCAGAAGACCGCTGACATCACCGTGCTGGAGGCGCCCACCGTGCCGCGCATCGGCGTCGGCGAGGCGACCGTCCCCAACCTGCACCGCGCGTTCTTCTCCTACCTCGGCATACCCGAGGACGAGTGGATGCGCGAGTGCAACGCCAGCTTCAAGATCGCGGTCAAGTTCATCAACTGGCGCAGCCCGGGGGAGAGCAGCGCAACCCCCAAGGACCGGGACGGGCGCCCTGACCAGTTCTTCCACCCGTTCGGGCTGCTGCCGTCTGCCGACAACATCCCGCTGTCGCACTTCTGGGCGGCCGACAAGCTGGCCGGGCGCACCACCGAGCCGTTCGACTACGCCTGCTTCCGCGAGCCGGCGATCATGGACGCCAAGCTGGCGCCGCGGGACCGGGACGGCCGGCCCGCCACGTTCTACGCCTGGCACTTCGACGCCCACCTGGTCGCTGACTTCCTGCGGCGGTTCTCGGTCGAGAAGCAGGGCGCCGAACACGTACGGGACAAGATGGTCGAGGTGCTCAAGGACGAGCGCGGCTACGTCCGGGCGCTGCGCACCGAGGGCGGTCGGCTCATCGAGGGCGACCTGTTCATCGACTGTTCCGGTTTCCGCGGGCTGCTGATCAACGAGGCGATGGGTGAGCCGTTCCTCGACGACAGCGACCGCCTGCTCTGTGACAGCGCGGTGGCCACCGCGGTGCCCCACGACGACGAGGCACACGGTGTGGAGCCGTTCACCTCGTCGATCGCCATGAAGTCCGGTTGGACCTGGCGCATCCCCATGCTGACCCGGTTCGGCACCGGCTACGTCTACTCCAGCCAGTTCGCGAGCCAGGACCAGGCGACCGAGGAGTTCTGCGCGCTGTGGAGCCTGGACCCCGAGCGAACCCCACTGAACCACATCCGGTTCCGCGTCGGCCGCAACCGTCGCTCCTGGGTCAAGAACGTCGTGGGCATCGGCCTGTCGTCGTGCTTCCTCGAGCCGCTGGAGTCGACCGGGATCTACTTCATCTACGCCTCGATCTACCAGCTGGCCAAGCACTTCCCGGACCGCTCGTTCGACCCGGTGCTGGCCGACCAGTTCAACAAGGAGATCGAGACGATGTTCGACAGCACCCGCGACTTCATCCAGGCGCACTTCTACTTCTCCCCGCGTACCGACACCCCGTTCTGGCGCGCCAACAAGGAGCTGCGCCTGGCCGAGGGCATCCGGGAGAAGGTCGCCATGTACCGGTCCGGCCTGCCGATCAACGCACCGACCGTGGACGAGTCGAACTACTACGGGAACTTCGAGGCCGAGTTCCGCAACTTCTGGACCAACGGCAGCTACTACTGCATCTTCGCCGGCCTCGGCCTCGAGCCGGACCGACCGCTGCCCGCGATCGCGCACAAGCCGGAGTCGACCAGGGCCGCCGACGCGCTGTTCCAACAAGTCAAGCGACAGCAACGGGAACTGGTGGCGAAGCTGCCGTCCAACTACGAGTTCCTCAAGCGCCTGCACGGCAAGTCATGACGATCGACGAGCTCCCCCCGGCCACCGACCAGCAGCCAGGAGTCGATCGTTTCCGCCAGCTGATGAGCGCGTTCCCGACCGGCGTCGTGGTCGTCACCGCGGTGGACCCCGATGACCGGCCGCACGGCATGACGTGCTCGTCGCTGGCGAGCGTGACGCTGACGCCGCCGACACTGCTGGTGTGCCTGCGTGCCGACAGCCGCACCTGCAACGCCGTGGTCGGCCGGGGCACCTTCGCGATCAACCTGTTGCGTGCCGAGGCCCGGCCGGTGGCGGAGCTGTTCGCCGCGCCCGTGGCCGACCGCTTCGGCCGGGTGCGCTGGGCGCCGTCGCCGCACGGGGCACCGTGGCTGGTCGACGACGCCTTCGCGATGGCCGAGTGCCGCATCCGGGACACGGTCGAGGTCGGTTCGCACGCGGTGGTCTTCGGCGAGGTGACCGCGGTGTCGCAGGAGCCGGCGCCGCCACTGCTGTACCGGATGCGGCGGTTCTCCCCGTGGTGCCAACAGGACCACGGTGCGCCGACGAGAAGGACGATGACCCGTCGCGGACGGAAACGAGATCGGTGATGGGAGACGTGGTGAGCAGGGCCTCGACCGACAGGTCGGCGTGTGGCGCCGGAGCACTTCTGGCCGCCGTGGACAGTTGGGCGGAGCGGACACCGGACGGGACCGCGGTGTCCGCTCCGGACGGCACGCTCGACTACGTGGCGCTGGCCGGGGCGGTCCGGGCGATGGCCGCGACGCTGCACGCGGCCGGGGTCGGCCCGGGTGTCCATGTCGCGTTGTGCCTCGGCCGGTCCCGGCTGTCGGTCCCGGCACTCCTGGCCGTGTGGTGGTTGGGTGCCACCGCGGTTCCGGTGGACGACCGGCAGCCGACCGACCGAATCAACTTCGTGCTTCGTGACGCGGGCGTGGAGGTGCTGTTCGGTGACCGGTTCCCAGCCGGTGCCGCGCCTCGGCGCGCCCGGCGGGTCGCCTGCGTCGAGACGATGCGGGCGGAACCGGTGCCGGACGTCGCCGTCCCCCACCCGGAGGACTGCGCCTACGTCATCTACACGTCCGGCACGACCGGGTGGCCGAAGGGCGTCGAGGTCACCTACCGGGGCCTCGGCACGTTCCTGGCCGCGTTGGCCGCGCTGGCGCTGCCGCCGGGCGGTGTCGGTGTCAACGCGGTCTCGCCCGCGTTCGACGGCTGGCTGTGGTGCACGATCCTGTACCTGCTGCACGGGCAGGGCATGGCGATCATCGACCTCGCCGAGGAGACCGCGGGCTCGCCGGACCTGGCCGGGCGGATCCGCCAACTCCGGCCGAGGACGGTGTGCCTGACCCCGTCGTTGCTCGCGACCTGTGTGGACACGGTGGGCCCGGCCGAAGTCCTCGTCGTCGCCGGAGAGGCACTGCCGGCCGAGCTGCTACACCGGGCCACGCGGGCGCTGCCGGGCCGCCGGGTGCTCAACGTGTACGGCCCGACGGAGGCCACGATCGCGGCGTGCTGGTCGGACAGCGGCCGCGGCGACGACGTGCTGACCATCGGCGCGGCGCTGCCCGGCTACGACGCCCACGTGCTCGACGAGCAGGGCCGCCCCGTCGCCCCGGGGGGAACCGGCGAACTGCACATCGGCGGGCCGGCGCTCGCACGCGGTTACCGGCACCGGCCCGATCTCACCGCGGACCGATTCGTGCCGGACCCGTTCCGGGCCGACGGCAGCCGGCTGTACCGCTCGGGCGACCTGGTCCGGCTGCGCGCGGACGGGCTCATGGAGTTCGTCGGCCGGCAGGACGGCCAGGTCAAGATCCGCGGGTTCCGGGTGGAGCTGGGCGAGATCGAGCAGGTGATGGCGACCGTGCCCGGGGTGCGCGCCGCGGCGGCGTTCGTCACCAGGGACCACGGCTCGATCGGACTGGCGATCGCCTCGACCGGCGAGGTCGGCGATCGTGAGCTGACTGCACACGTGCGGCAGCGCTGTGCCGTGCGCCTGCCCGACTACATGCGCCCTTCGGTGATCGATGTCGTCGCGGTGCTGCCCACCTCGGTCACGGGCAAGGTCGACCGGGCTGTGCTCGCCGAGGTCGCGGGCAGCACGGCGACCCCGAGCGGCCGCCGGCCGGAGCCGGGGTGGGAGACGCTGGTCTGCGAGGTGTGGAGCGCGCTGCTCGAGGTGCCGGTCGAGGACGCCGAAGCCAACTTCTTCGAGGCCGGCGGGCACTCGCTGCTCGCGGCGCGGGTGGTTTCCGAGCTGCGCAAGCGAACCGGACTGCGGTTGCGCCTGCAGGAGCTGCTCGGCAACCCGACCGTGGCCGGGCTCGCCGCCACGCTCGACCGTATGGCCGGCGATCGCGAGGCGGCGGTGCGGCGGGCGATGCCGTCATGACCGCCGGACAGTGGCTGGTCTCCTTCGGACCCGACCGGACCGACCTGCCCGCACTGGTGTGCTTCGCACCGGCAGGCGGCGGAGGCGGGCAGTACCGGCCGTGGCAACGGGCCCTTGACGGGCGGTACACCGTGCACGGTGTGGCGCTTCCCGGCCGGGAGAACCGCTGGGGTGAGCCCGCCGCGCGCTCGATGGAGCTCGTGGTGGCCGCGGTCGCCGACGAGGTGGTGCGGCGGGTGCCGGTGGGTGCCCCGGTCGTCGTGTTCGGGCAGAGCTTCGGCGGCCTGATCGGGTTCGAGGTGGTCCGCCGGCTCGAACAGGTCCACGGGCGCGCGGTGGCGGCTCTGGTCGTCGCCGCCTGCCGTCCGCCGCACCACTGGGTCGGAGCCGGTGCCGGGATGACCGACGACGAGCTGGGCGACCTGCTGGACCTGCGCGGACTGGACGATCTCGACGATCCCGAGATGGCCGTGGAGCGCCGCGAGGTGATGCTGGAGACGCTGCGCGCCGACGTCGTCCTGTCGACGAGCTACACCGGCTCACCCCGGGACGAGGTGGCGGCGCCACTGCACGTCTGGGGCGGTGACCAGGACGAGATCGTCACCGGTGAGCAACTCGACGGGTGGGCCGGCCGAGCACGCGGCGCGTTCGTCCGGCGGGCGTTCCGCGGTGGCCACGACTTCTGCGAGACGGACGTGTCCGACGTGCTGGCGGCGCTGCGCGCCATCCGCACGGAGACACCCGTGACCGACCGAGTCCTCGGAGGATGACCCGACGTGCGAGTGAATCTGAGAGACCCGATTCCGTTCCAGACCAACACGTTCTGGGACATCTTCCGCCGGCTGCGGCACGAGGACCCGGTGCACTGGCACGACGACGGTGACGGCCTGGGGTTCTGGGTGCTGGCCCGGTACCGCGACATCCTGCGCGTGTACACCGACCACGACACGTTCAGCTCCCGCTTCGGGATGCGGCTGGACAGCAACGCCGCCGCGGTGTCGGCGGTCGCGCAGCGCATGTTGATCGTGTCCGACCCGCCGGAGCACACCACGCTCAAACGCGTGCTGGCGAAGGCGTTCACCGGCAACGAGCTGGCGGGCATCGAGCACATGGTGCGCGAGGTCGTGCGGGAGGTCGTCGTCGACGCCGTCGGGCAGGGCGAGCTGGATTTCCTCGACGCCGCACGGCGAATTCCCAACTACGTGGTGTGCACCATGATGGGCATCCCGCGCACGGACTGGGAGTGGCTCGGTGAGGTGACGTCGGAAGCCTTCGAGGGCAAGGACGAGGAGACCAAGGCCGGCGCGCACGGCGAGATCTTCCTGTATTTCAGCGAACTGCTCGACGAGCGCAGGCGCGAGCCCGGCGGCGACTTCGTCAGCCGCATCGCCCATGACGTGACCACCGCCGACGAGACCGGCGACGAGCGCGGGCTGACCGACGAGGAGATCGTCTTCAACTGCAACGGTGTGCTCGCCGGGGCGAACGAGACGACCAGGTACTCGACCGCGGGCGGTCTGCTGGCACTGATCCAGAACCCGGACCAGTGGGCGAAACTGCGCGGTGGCGGTCCGGACATGGTGCGCACCGCCACCGACGAGGTGCTGCGCTGGACGGTGCCGGGCGTGCACGCGATGCGGACGGTGATCCGGCCGGCCACCGTTGCCGGGGTGCACATGGCGGTCGGTGATCGCGTGACGCTGTGGAACGTGTCGGCCAATCGGGACGAGGAGTTCTTCGCGGAGCCGGACCGGTTCGCGGTGGACCGCTCCCCGAACCGGCACATCAGCTTCGGCTCCGGCCGGCACCTGTGCCTCGGGGCGCGGCTCGCCAGGATGGAGCTCGCCGCCTACCTGAGCGTGCTGGTGGACAACGTCGAGCACGCCGAGCTGCTGGGCGAGCCGGTCTACAACGACTCCAACTTCACCTGGGGTCTGACGAGCCTGCCGGTCCGGCTCGTCTCACGGCGGGCGGGTCGCCATGGCGGCTGACCGAAGGGCGCGGGTGGTCGGCCGGAGACACCACCTCGCTGTCGTCGGCCTCGGCCCGCGCGGCCTGTCGGTGGTCGAGCGGCTGTGCGCCAACGCCCCGTCGTTCCTCGGTGACGGCGACATGTTGACCGTGCACATCGTCGACCCGCAGGTGCGTGACGGCGGCCGGGTCTGGCGCAGCACGCAGGACGGCGTGCTGCAGATGAACACGGTCACGTCGCAGGTCACCATGTTCCTCGACGAGAGCGTCGACTGCGCCGGGCCGGTCGTGCCCGGACCGAGTCTGTACGAATGGGCCCAGTCGGTCGTCCTGGCCGGCGCGCTTCCGGACCTGCCGGACAGCGTCCGCGCCGAGGCCGCGCGGCTGGGCCCTGACTCCTACCCCTCCCGCGCCTTCTACGGTCGTTATCTGCAGTGGACACTGCACAGGCTGATGGCCACCGCGGGCCCGGCGATCGAGTTCAGCCTGCACCCGTCCGCGGCGGAGGACCTTCGTGACGAACCGGACGGTACGCAGCGACTGGTGCTCGGCAACGGCGAGGCCATCGGCGGGCTGCACGCGGTCGTGCTCGCCCTCGGCCACCTGCCCCACGAGCTGAGCGAGTCCGAGTCGGCGCTCCGTCGCTTCGCCGACCGGCACCGACTGCGGTACGTGCCGCCGGGCAACCCCGCCGATGTGTCTACTGAGGACATCCGGCCGGGCGAGTGGGTGATCGTGCGTGGCATGGGGCTCAACTTCTTCGACTTCATGGCCCTGCTCACCATCGGCCGGGGTGGACGGTTCGTCCGCGAGCCGGACGGGCGCCTGCGCTACCTTCCGTCCGGCCGGGAACCCCGGCTGGTCACCGGATCCCGGCGCGGCGTGCCCTACCACGCCCGCGGTGAGAACCAGAAGGGCGCTTACGGCCGGCACCAGCCGCGTTACCTCACCCCCGAGGTCATCCAGCGCCTGCGGGCGCGGGCCGACCGGGGGGCGCCGCCGGACTTCCGCAGCAACGTCTGGCCGCTGATCGACCGCGAGGTCCGGACCGTCTACTACGAGGTGCTGGTCCGCGAACGGCACGGCGCCGACCGGGCCGCGGAGCTCCTCGACGCGTTCCTCGCCGCCGGTGACACGGACACCGTGCTCGTCGGCGACCCGCTGGCCATCGAGGAGAGCCCGGACCAGCGCAGGGTGCTCGACGAGTACGGCATCGAGCCGACGGAGCGGTGGGACTGGCGCAGGATCGCCACCCCGTACCACCCGGGGGACCTGGTCTCCACCCGGCACTACCTGGCCTGGCTTCGTTCCTATGTGGACATCGACGTGGCCGAGGCGTGCAAGGGCAATGTGGACGGTCCGCTGAAGGCGGCCGTGGACATCCTGCGTGACCTGCGCAACGAGATCCGCCTCGTCGTCGACCACGCCGGCCTGTCCGGCGACTCCTACCGCGACGATCTGCAGGGGGAGTTCATGGCGCTCAACGCCTACCTGTCGATCGGCCCGCCGGTCGAGCGGATCGAGCAGTTCGGCGCACTGCTCGACGCCGGGGTGCTGCACGTGCTCGGTCCCGGTCTGGAGGTCACCCGCGCGCCCGGTGGCCGGTTCCGGGCCCGCTCGCGGCGGATCCCCGACATGTCGGTGCGGGCGAAGACGCTCATCGAGGCCCGGATGCCCGAGATCAGGTTGGACCGCACCACCGACCCACTGGTGCGGTCGCTGCTGTCGAGGGGGGAGTGCCGGCCGTACCGCATCCCGATCCGCGGCGGCGGGCACTACGTCACCGGAGGCATGGCCGTTTCCCGGCGGCCCTACCACCTGCTGGACGCGGCCGACCGTGAGCACCCGTGCCGCTTCGCCTTCGGCGTGCCGACCGAGGCTGTGCACTGGGTGACCGCCGCGGGCATCCGTCCCGGGGTCAACTCGGTGATCCTGAGCGACGCGGACGCGATAGCCAGGGCGTGCCTGCGGGTCGCCGTCGATCGTCTGCTTCGGACACCGGTACCCATGTCCCATCTGTCCACGGCGTGAGAGGACGCACGATGACCGACAACGGACCGCTCGCTCCCGCCTGGGCGGGAACGGACGTCGCCAGTCTCGTCGACGACGAGGCCCTGATCGCGGCGATGGTCGACACCGAGGTCGCGCTCGCGGAGGCACAGGCCGAGCTGGGCACGATTCCGCCGGCGGCGGCCGCCGCCATCCGGGTCGCCGGCAAGGCCGCGGCGATCGACCCGGCGGTGCTGGCGGCCGGAGTCCGCGCGACCGCCAACCCCGTGGTCGCCTTCGTCGAGCAGTTCACCACGGCGGTCGCGGTGGTCGACGCGGACGCGGCAGAGTACGTGCACCGGGGAGGGACGAGCCAGGACATCCTCGACACCGCGTTGATGCTGCTCGCCTCGTCCGTGCTCGACCGGATCGAGACCGACCTGCGTACCTGCGCGGCGGGGCTGGCCGAACTGGCCGAGCGGCACAAGGACACCCCGATGGCCGGGCGGACCCTGACCCAGCACGCCGTGCCGGTCACGTTCGGGTTGAAAGCCGCGGGCTGGCTGCATCTCGTGCTCGAGTCGCTCGGTCAGGTGCGGCGGGTCCGCGGCGGCCTTCCGGTCTCGATCGGCGGGGCCGCCGGCACCCTCGCCGCCTATGCGGCCTACCACGCCGATCCTGCCGGACACGGTGGCGGCACCGGCGACGACGACGTCGCGACCCTGCCCGACCTGGTGGCCAGCCGGCTCGGGCTCACCGCGCCGCCGATTCCGTGGCACGCGCTGCGCACACCGATCGCCGAGCTGGCCGCGGCACTGCTGATCACCACAGGAAGCCTCGGCAAGATCGCCGCCGACGTGCTGGTGCTCAGCCGTACGGAGATCCGCGAGGTCGTCGAGGAGTGCGCGCCCGGCCGCGGCGCGTCGTCGGCCATGCCGCAGAAGCGCAACCCGGTGTACGCGACCCTGGTGGCGACCGCGGCACGCCAGCTGCCGCCGCTCGCGACGGTGCTCTTCCAGTCCATGGTCGCGGAGGACGAGCGGTCCTCCGGCGCATGGCACGCGGAGTGGCAGCCACTGCGTGACTGTCTGCGCGGCACGGCCGGCGCCACCGCGAACGCGGTCGAGCTGATCGGCTCGCTCCGGGTCGACACCGACCGCATGCTCGACAACCTCGCGCTCACCCGGGGCGCGGTCGTATCCGAGCGCGCCAACGCCACCCTGGCCCCAGTGCTCGGCAAGCTCACCGCGAAGCGCCTGATCGCCGACGCCAGCGCCGAGGCCGACCGCACCGGCCGCGATCTCGCCGTCGTCCTCGCCGAGGCCCTGGCCGGCGCCGGCGTGGCGGTGGACGGCGCGGTGCCGGACCTGACCGCCCTGCTCGACCCCGCGAACTACACCGGTCTGGCCGCCAGACTGACCGACCGGGTCGTGGCGCGATACCGCGAACTCGAAAGGCGGTAGCGATGCTCTCTCTGTCACCACCGGTACCGGTCGGGTCGCACCAACTGCTGATCTTTCTCCTGCAGTTGGTGCTGTTGCTGGTGCTGGCGTTCTGCCTCGGGCGCATCGCCGAGCGGCTGTCGATGCCCTCGATCGTCGGAGAGCTGCTCGCCGGGATCCTGCTGGGGCCGTCCCTGCTGGGGTTCGTCGCCCCGGCGCTGTCCGACTGGCTGATGCCCACGCATACCGAGCAGGCACGCATGCTGGACGGGGCCGCGCAGATCGGCGTACTGCTGCTGGTCGGGATCACCGGCAGCTATCTCGACCTCTCGATGCTGCGCCGCAACCGGGCCACCGCGGCCCGGATCAGCATCGCGGGCCTGCTGGTGCCGCTCGGATTGGGCATCGGCCTCGGCTGCGTGCTGCCGGGCGCGCTGATCGGAGCCGGCACCGACCGGAGTGTCTTCGCTCTGCTGCTCGGCGTGGCCATGTGCGTCACGGCCATCCCGGTGATCGCCAAGACACTGTCCGACATGCGCCTGCTGCATCGCGACGTCGGCCAGCTCACCCTGGCCGCCGGCCTGATCGACGACGCCGTCGGCTGGCTGCTGCTGGCGGTCGTCTCGGCGACGGCGACGGTCGGCCTGACCGTCGGTTACGTGTCGCTGTCGCTGCTCTTCCTTGCCGGGTTCGTCGTGCTCGCGTTCGGCGTGGGCAGGCCGGTCGTCGGCTGGTTGCTGCGCCGCGTCGGCCGGTCGAGGCAGCCGGGCCCCACCATCGCGCTCACCGTCATCGTCACCCTCAGCGGAGCGGCGATCACGCAGGCTCTCGGCCTCGAAGCGGTCTTCGGCGCGTTCATCGCCGGTATCGTCATCGGCTCGGCGGACGGCGTCGACCGGGCGAAGCTCGTGTCGCTGCGCAACGTCGTGCTGTGGGTCCTCGCGCCGCTGTTCCTCGCGAGCGCGGGCCTGCGCATCGACCTCACCACACTCGCCGATCCCGGCATCGCCATGACCGCGCTGGTCATCCTGGTGGTCGCGATCATCGGCAAGTTCGCGGGCGCGTACCTCGGCGCCAAGCTGAGCCGGCTCAGCACCTGGCAGGCACTGGCGATCGGCGCCGGCATGAACTGCCGCGGCATCATCGAGGTGGTCATCGCCACGGTGGGACTGCGGCTCGGCGTGCTCACCCCGGGCATGTACACCTGCGTCATCCTGGTCGCGGTCGTCACCTCGCTCATGAGCCCGCCGATCCTGCGGTGGGCCATGGCCAAGGTGGTCCAGACCGAACAGGAGGCGCGGCGGGAGGCCGAGCACAGGTCGTGGACGGACGCTCCCGTCACGCGGCCGAACGCCGCGTGAACGGAGACGCCACGGCGGCGTGTTCACCGCTCGATCCTGGCGAAGTACCGGCAGGTCGGGGCGCCGTCCTTCTGGCACGACTCGATGCGGTTCTCCGTGGCGGTCAGGCCGAGCCCTTCGAACCAACCCTCTCGCATCTGGAGGCATGGGCAGCTGTACCCGTCCAGAGCTCCCGCGGAACGCAGCATGTCCAGCGCGAAGTTCTTGGTGATGTCGACGACGAACTCGTTCTCACCGGTCACCTCCCGGTCGAACCGCACGAACTCCTCGGGCCACATCGACCGAGGACAGGTCTCGAACAGCGTCACGATCTCATCGAAGTCCAACTCGTCGACCGGGCGGCCGCACGTGCGGGCCACGTGCTTCGCCACCCTTCTGGCGACGAACCTGATCGCTTCCGCGTTGATCTCGTTCGCCACCTCCTGACCGAACCGGGCCGCCACGCCCTGGTACCAGCGGGCGTCGTGCAGCCACCACCACTGGTACGTCTCGCTCGTCGTCGGCTCCATTGCTTCCTCCTAACTCAGCTGTCCCGCCGGGGCGACCCCGGCCGGTTGTCCCGTCCTCGCCGAGACCGTGACCATGGCGACGGAGCCGGCGGCGCAGACCGCCGCGACCACCCAGAGCACCCCCGGGCCCGCCGTGCCGATCACCTGCGCCCCCACCAGTGCGCCGAGCGCGATGCCCAGGTACATCGCCGAGGCGTTGAGCGAGATCGCGATGGCCGGCGCGCGCGGTGCCAGCGCGATGAGCCGGTGCTGTTGGGCCGGCAGGAATCCCCAGCCGGCCGCGCCCCAGACCAGCATGAAGAGCAGCGCTCCGGTCAGCGTTCTCGTGACCATCGGCAGGGTCAGGAAGTTCACGGCGAGAACGCCGAGCGCGGTGATGGCGACCGGCGCCGGGCCGACCCGGTCGACCGCGTACCCGGAAAGCCAGGTGCCCAGCAGGCTTCCCGCGCCGAACACGAGGACCAGCAGCGGAACGGCACTCGCGCCGAGCGGCGTGAAGATCGGCGCCAGGTAGGTGTAGATCGAGAAACCACCCGTCATCGCGATCACCGTGATGCCGAGGATGAACAGGACCTGCCTGTCGGCCAGCACCGACAACCGTTCCCGTAGCGTCACCCGGGGCACGGCGGGAACGATCGGCAGGAAAAGCCTGACCCCGATCGCCGCCACCAGTCCCAGGCCCGCCACGAACACGAATCCCGTTCGCCACGAGCCCCAACCCGCGACCAGGAGCCCGATCGGCACACCCGTCGCGGTCGCGAGCGAGGCACCGCCCAGCACCACGGCGAGAGCCCGGCCGCGCATGCCCGGGGGCACCACCATCGCCGCGGCGGCGGCCGCGGCCGGCATGTACGCGCCGGCCGTCAGTGCCGCGGCGACGCGGGCCACGATGAGCACCGCGAGGCTGCCGGTCACGGCGGCGACCAGGTTCATCGCCGCGAAGACCAGCATCGACCAGGTCAGCAACGCCCGCCGGTCGGCACCGGCGAGCACGGTCATCAGCACCGGCGAACCGACCGCGTACCCGACGGCGAACGCCGTCACGAGCAGTCCCGTCGAGGAGATCGTGGTGTGCAGGTCGGCGGCGATGCTCGGCAGGAGGCCGGCCACGATCAGCGCGTCGGTCCCCACGGCGAAACCGCCGAGTGCGAGCACGAGAGTCGGCAGCAGGCCACGTCGGTTTCGTTGGTCGACCACGGGATTCCCCCTTTGCGGATCAGGCGCCGTCGGCGCGGAAGAGCAGAGCGACGTTGTGGCCGCCGAAGGCGAAGGAGTTCGACATCGCGGCTTCGACGGGCGTGTGCCGGGCCGTCCCGCGTACATGGTCGAGATCGCAGGCCGGATCAGGTCGGGTCAGGTTCAACGTCGGCGGGAGGACACCGCGGGCCACACCGAGCGCGGCGATCGCGGCCTCGACGGCGCCCGCCGCGCCGAGCATGTGGCCGGTCGCCGCTTTGGTGGAGCTGACCGCGGGCTGATCGTCGCCGAAGACCGTGTGCAGCGCCGTCGCCTCCGCGGCGTCGCCCAGCCTGGTGGCGGTGCCGTGCGCGTTGACGTAGCCGACGCTCTCCCTCGGTAGACCGGCGTCCGCGAGCGCGGCCCGCATCGCCGCGGCGGCCCCGCGCCCCGACGGGTCGGGCGTCGTCACGTGGTAGGCGTCGGTGCTGCAGCCGTACCCCACGAGCTCGCAGTACACCCGCGCGTCGCGGGCCACCGCCGACGCCAGCTCCTCCAACACGAGCACGGCGGCGCCCTCACCGAGCACGAAGCCGTCCCGCGTGCGATCGAACGGCCGGCAGGCGCTCGCCGGCTCACCCGCGCGCCGGGACAGCGCCCGCGACCGGGCGAAGCCCACGACCCCGAGCGGGTGCAGCGACGCGTCCGTGCCTCCCGCCAGCACCACGTCGGCATCGCCGCGCTGGATCTGCCGGAACGCGTCGCCGACGGCGTTCGCGCCGGCCGCGCAGGCGGTCGCCGTCGCACTGGTCGGACCGTGCAGCCCGGTCTGCATCGCCACCTGGGCCGCCGCCATGTTGATCAGCATCATCGGCAGGTAGTACGGGGTGACCTCGCGCGGACCCCGGCTGTGCAGGAGCACCGCCTGCCGCTCCGTGGTCGCCTGGCCGCCGGCGCCCGAACCGATGATCGCCCCGACTCGCTCGGCCGGTACGTCCCGGCCGATCTTCAGCCCGGCATCGGCCAGCGCGTCGAACGCGGCGACGACGGCGAACTGGACGAACCGATCCATCACACGGGACTGCCGCCCGTCCAGGTAGCCGGCGCAGTCGAAGCCGGCGATCTCGGCGCCGATGCCGACCCCGATCCCGGTGGTGTCGAACCGCTGGATCGCCGTGACCCCGGACCGGCCCGCGCACAGCGCAGACCAGACCTGCTCCACTCCCGTGCCGAGCGCCGTGACCCACCCGATGCCGGTCACGGCGACCCGCCTCCTCATCGGGCACCGCCGATCAGTCGCTCGTAGCGCGCGCGGAGCTCGCGCTTGCGCACCTTGCCGGTCGGGCCGAGCGCGAGGTCGGCGTCGGAGACGGCCTTCGCGGCGGTCGCGCGGGGTAGGCCCTCGGCCACCAGGACGGCGTTGACCTCCTTCGTCCAGTCACGCTCCGCTGATCCGACCGGCCGGATCAGGACGAGGACTTCGCTGTGCCCGCCGGGTTCCCGCTCGATGCCGAGCACCGCGCAGTCCGCGACGTTCGGCACCCGGCGCATGAGCAACTCCTCGGCCTGCACGCTGTACAGCGGCCCCTGCCTGGTGCGAACGGCGTCGCTGACCCGGTCCACGTGGAAGAACCGGCCGTCGCGGTCGCGGTACACCAGGTCACCGGTCAGCCAGTAGCCGCGGAGCCGGGACCGGTAGGTCGTCGCGGAGTCGTTCCAGTACCCCGGGGTCACTGACGGCGAGCGCACCCCGAGCAGGCCCACCTCGCCTGCCGGCAGCTCCCGCCCGGTCTCGTCGAGCACGGCCGCTCGCACGAAGTCGAACGGCCGGCCGACGCACCGCCGGTAGTTCGCGGTGCCCTGCCGGTGCACGTTGTAGAACAGGGAATGTCCCATCTCGCTCGACCCCAGCCCGTCGACGAACATCGAGCCACTGACCTGCTCCCGGCCCGCGCGGGTGACCCGGACGCCCGAGCCGACCTCGACCAGCCGCCGGATGAGGGGCTCGTGCGCGGCATCGCCGCTGTTCCACCAGACCGCCACCGAGTCGAGGTCCGGCCGCGCGTCCGACAGGTCCCGGCTCGCCAGGTCGGCGTAGGTGGCGGCGAACGCGGTGACCAGGCTGGGCCGGAACCGCGCGATCGCCGGGACCAGTTCGTCGGCGGACTGGCTGGACAGCAGGTAGGTGGGAACGCCGTTGGCCAGTGCGTGGAGGGCGAGTGCGATCGCCGAGTTGTGCGATGGCGGCAGCGCGGACAGGATCCGGTCCCCGCCGTGCGGGAACGGCAGCCGCAGCCGGTGCCGCACGCCGGCGTACAGGCTCCTGTGCGTCGCCACGACCGCCTTCGGCGGCCCGGTCGTCCCCGAGGAATGGGTGATCAGCACCGGATCGCCGTCGTCGTGCTGGTACGGATACCACTGCGGCGGCTCCTCGGGGGCGCCGCGCCCCACCATGCCCTGGATGACGGCGAACGACCAACCAGGGTCGTCGCGGTAGGCCGCACCACACGCCTCGTCAACGACGACGCCGACCGCGCCGAGCCGGGCCACGTAGCTCCGCGCGACATCGGCCGTCAGGTTCGCGTTCACCAGCGCCGGGATGGCACCGAGACCGGTCAGCGCCAGGTAGTGCACGAGGCAGTCGACGGCGTGTGCGGCGTGGACGACGACCGGATCGCGCGGCCGCACGCCGCGCCCGGCATACCAGGCGGCGTACCGGGAAACGGCCTCGTACAGCTGACCCAACGTCAGCTCGCACCGGACCCGGCCGTCCGGACCGCGCCATGCGGGGTCGAACCACAGCACCGCCTGCTCGCGCGGCCTGCCCCGGCGAAGCAACTCGTGCAGCAGGTTGCCGGCACCCAGTCGCGGGTCGGCGGCGAGCAGGGCACGCTCAGCCTTGTCGATCATCGGGACTCCCTCGTTCGCCTGCGCCGGGCCCGGTCGACGAGCGCGGCGAATGCCGTGTCGACGGCCACGCGGAACAGGTCGGGCAGCGCCGCATGGACTTCGCCGGTGCGTGGGTTGGGCGCCAGCTCGACGGTCATGACCAGTACCTGCCGCACCGGCCGGCCGCCCGGCTCGAGCATCAGCTCCGCGGTGGCCAGCGCGTCCACCACCACGTCGGAGAGGCCGGACACGCAGGTCATCGGCCCGGTGATGCCGAACTCGCGCGAGACCACGCCCAGGATGGCGTTGGGGACCGACTGGTAGAACAGCAACGCGCTCGGCGTGCGCCCCGCGGCCAGCTGGCGGCTCGCGGTGTCGGCCGTCGTCGTGTCACCCAGCACGCTGGCCAGCACGACCCCGGTCCGCGGGCCGAGTCGGGCCGGCGGCACACCGTACGCCGCGGTGAGGCAGCGCCGGGCCACCGCGAGCACCAGCGGACCGAACGCCGACTCGGCGAAACCCGGCACCGGAGGCGCGTCGGCCGGACGGCGCCCACCGAGCCGCGCCGTGGCGATCACGTGCAGCCGGGATCCGCTCGTCGCCGATGTCCTCATGCGTGACACCGTTCGAACAGCAGCGCGGCGTTCATCCCGCCGAACGCCGCGGACAGCGACAGCACCCGGTCGACCGCGCCGGGCCGCGGCTGGTTCGGCACGCAGTCCAGGTCGCAGTCGGGGTCGTGGGTGGTATACCCGGCGGTCGGCGGCAGGATCTGGTCCTCGAGGACGACCAGACTGATCGCCGCCTCCACCGCGCCGGCCGCCTCCAGGCAGTGGCCGGTGGTGGACTTGGTCGAGCTGACCGGGATCGTGCCGGCGGCGTCGCCGAGTGCGGTGCGCAGGGCGCGCGCCTCGGCGGGGTCGTTGAGCCGGGTGGCCGTGCCGTGCGCGTTCACATAGTCCACTTGGGATGGTCGCACACCCGCCATGTCCAGCGTCGCCGCGATGGCCAGCGCCATCCCGGCACCGTCGGGATGCGGCTGGCACACATGGTGGGCGTCCGAGGACAGTCCCCAACCCGCCACCCTGGCCAGCGGCCGGTCGACGACCTCGGCTGCCGCCAGCACCAGCACGGCGCAGCCGTCGCCGAGCAACAGCCCCGACCGGTCGGCCGAGAACGGCCGCACCGAGGCGTCCCGCGACAGCGCCCGGCCCGAGTCGAACCTGGCGAAGAACTCCGCGTCGACGAGGTACCCACCGCCGGCCAACGCGACGTCGACGCGGCCGGTGCCGACCATCGTGGCCGCGTCGGCCACGGCGTTGGTGGCGGCTACGCAGCCGTTGACGTAGGTGCGCCGGGGTCCACCGGCGCCGACGTGGGTGGCGACCGCCTCGGTGAGCCGCGCCGGAACCGTGTCGCGCAGTTGTTCGCGGGTGGGCGCCGGTCCGGCACCGCTCCGATGCCGCCAGAACCGGCTGATGCCCGAGAAGTCGCCATGCGTGCCGATCAGCACTGCGGCTTCGGCGAGCGGCGTCGGGCCCGCCTGCGCGAGCGCGGCCCCCGCACAGGCGAGGAGCGTCTGCCGCAGGGTGCCCGCGTCCTCGGCACAGGCCGCGACGGTGGCGCGGCATCCGGCCGTGTCGAACCGGGTCACCGGACCGAACGCCGGCACTCCGGCGAACACCCCGCGCCGCAGCGCCTGCACGCCGAACCCGAACGCGGTGAACACACCGAACCCGGCCACCACCACGTCACGCATCGCGCACCCCCAGGTGCTGACCGACACAGGCCTCGATCCGGCGGACCGACGTGAGCTCGGCGACCTCCGCCTCGCTCGGATCGAACCGCACCCCGTGCCGCTCCTCCAGCACGTGCAGCAGCCACGACAGCGTCAGCGAGTCCAGCACCAGCTCTTCGTCGTCGTCGATGTCGTCCGGCGAGGCCGCCGCGCCACGCACCTCGGTCAGGATCCGCCGGATCTCGGCTCGGGTGACCATCTGCTAGGCCGCCCGAGCGGCGATGTCGGCGCTGAACTCACCCAGCGTCGCCACAGTGATCCGCTCGAACTCGTCGTCGCCGATCAGCACGTTGAACCGGCTCTCGATGTGCATGGTCAGCTCGATGAAGGACAGGGACTCCAGATCCAGTCCACCGTCGCCGAGCGGCGTGTCGTCGGACACCCCGTCCTCGACCGGGAGGTTCAGGACGTCCCGGATCGTGGTCAACACGAACGTCCGGACGTCGTCACTCGTCGTCATGTGCGCCTCCTGATGGTTGTCGGCTGTCGACCGAGACCAGCCCGCTGATCTCCCGAACCGGGTCCACGTCGGCGCGGTAGTCGACGCCCTCGACCTCGAACCCGTACAAACGTCGTGTCCGCGCGAGGAACTCGTCCGGTGCGCCCAGCTCGGCGAGGTTCTCCGTACGCACGAGCTCCCAGCGTCGGGCGACCTCGGCCTGGACATCGGCGCGCAGCTCTCCGTCGTCCATGCGCAACCGGCCACGCTCGTCCGTGACCGGCGCCGCCCCGGCGAACACGTGCCCGGCGAGGAGCCGGCGGACCTGCTCGCCGACGGTCTCCTCGGTGCCCAGTTCGCGCATCACCCGCAGCAGCAGGATGGTGTACAGCGTGCTCATCGGGATGGCGAGGCTCGACTGCGTCACGAACGCCTGCATGACCGCGGTGCGTGCCCTGCCGCCCGGCGCGAGCACACCGTCGAGCTCGCGCACCGTCGCCTCGAGGTCGTCCTTGGCCCTGCCGATCGTGCCCAACCGGTAGGTCGGCGCCAGCCGCTCGCCGCCGAGGTAGGAGAAGGCCAGCACCTGGGCACCCGGTGCGAGCACCCCGGCCGCGCGCAGCCTCGTGACCCAACGGCGCAGGTCCTCGCCGCCCATCACGGAAACCGTGTCGTCGATCTCGGTGCTGCTGGCCGGTGCGACCGTCATGCGGCGCACCTGCCCGGTGACCACGTCGAAACCCTTGTCCGTGAACGGTTCTCCGATGGCCTTGAGCACCGACCGGTGCACGGCGCCGGTCGCCGGGTCGACTCGACGCGGGGCGGCGATGCTGTACACGAGCAGGTCCACCGCGCCGAGGTCCGCGGCGATCGTGGCCGCGGTGGCCTCCGTGGTCTCGGTGGAGAACGCGTCGCCGTTGACGGTGCGGGCGTAGCGACCGGCCACGGCGGCTGCCGCCTCGAATGCCGCGGTGTTGTACCAGCCGGCGGTCCCCGGACGGCCGGGGGAGCCGGGCCGCTCGCGGCACACCCCGATGGTCGCGGTGCCCGCGCCGAAGGCGAGTGCCGTGCGGGTCGCGAGTCCCAGCCCGGCCGAAGCACCGATCACCAGCGCCCGCCTGGGCCCGTCGAACGGTCGGGACCGCACGGTCCCGATCTGTTCGGCCACCCTGCGAGCGCAACCGGACGGGTGGGCGGTGGCGCACAGGTAGCCACGGGTCACCGGCTCGATGATCACGTCGTCACCTCGGTTCCACGGCCGCGGAACGCGTCGGCGGCGCGGACCAGCTTGCCGGTGGCCGTACGCGGCAGCCGGTCGACCACGTGGATCGCCCGTGGCACCTTGAAATCGGCGATCCTGCCGCGGCACCAGCGCATCAGCTCGCTTCCGGCCAGGTGCGCCCGTCCCTCCACATAGGCCTCGATCGCATCCGTGTGGACCGCGACCACCTCGCGCACCGCCGGGTGCGCCCGGAGCAGGTCCTCGACCTCGGCCAGGTTGACCTTCAGCCCTCCGACGGCGACCTGGGCGTCCAGCCGGCCCTTGATGGTCAGCACGCCGTCGACCGGGTCGGCGACGCAGGCGTCGAAGGTGCGCAGCCACCCGTCCGCGTACCGATCGGCGGCAGCTCGACCGGCTTCGTCGACGCCGTGCCCGGACAGGTAGGGCGACCGGTCCAGCCGGACCCACAGCTCACCGTCGACGACCCGGACCTCCATGCCGGGTGCGGGCGGGCCGACCGCCGGGTGGTGCCGGCCGGTGAGGTCGGCGGCGATGATGCCGACCTCGGTCATGCCGTAGGCCTCGCCGACGGGCGTGCCGAACCGTTCGACGAACCGATCGTGCACATCGCCCGCGAGCAGGTCGCCACCGGACACGGCGAGCCGCAACCGCGGTAACCGTGCCACGTTCCCGGTCGACCCGAGCATCCGGTAGTGGAACGGCACACCGAACATGGCGTCGGCTCGGCGCGCCGCCGCCAACCGCAGAATGTCGCGGCCTCGGTGCCTGGTGGGCAGGACCGGCGTGGCGCCGACCCGCAGCGCGTGCAGCAGGCCACCGATGAGGCCGAGGGAATGCGCCACCGAGTTCAGCAGCAGCACGGTCTCGCCCGTGCCGACCATGCCGGGCAGCTCGGCGAACCGCGCCAGCTCGGCGCTGATCGAGTTCCGGCTCCGGCCGATGATCTTCGGCTGTCCCGTCGAGCCCGAGCTGAGCTGGACGAGGTGACACGTGCTGTCCGCCGGAAGGCCGTGCGGCACGGGGTCGACCGAGATCCCGTGGTCCCCGCGGAACGTCGGCGGTGGCCCGGATTCCGTGGTCCGCACCAGGAACCGTGGGCGGCACAGGCGCACCGCCTCGTCGACCTCCCGCTCGCTCAACCGGTGGTCGACCAGCAGCACGCAGGCGTCGCGCCGCCAGACCGCCAGCACGACCTCCAGGTAGCTCGGGCCCGGTGGAACGCGCACCGCGACGGTGCTGCCGGGGCCGACACCGCTGCGTACGAGTCGTGCGTCCAGGTCGCGGACCCGGCGGCGCAGCTCGTCCCGCCGCAGCTCGTAGTCCTCGCCGGCGAGGCAGATGTCGCCGTCGGCGCCGGTGAGCAGGATGTCCTCGACCCACGAACCAGTCATCGCGCCGCTACTTCTCGATGCAGAACTCGGCTATCGGGTAGCCGACGTGCCGTTTGTCCGAGACGAGACAGCCGGCGAGCTCGTCGCCCGGCTCGAGCTCGGTGACGTTGTGGACACTCGCGTCCGGCGCGAGAACCCGGACGTGCCAGTCGTTCTGGACGGTGAGCGAGACCATCGTGCCGTCCCCCGCGACGGTGTGGATGGCGAGCAGCGGACGGCTCTCCAGCTTGGTCCGGCCCACCGTGACCCGGCGAGTCCGCCCGTCGGCACGGACCGCGAGCACGGAGCAGCCACTGCGCAGTTCGGACAGGTAGTTGGTGCGGTTGTCCACGCCGTAGGTGTACGAGTGCAGGGCGCCGGCATTGACCCGGAACGGCCGGGTCGGCATGTACGGCAGCGGGTGGGTCTCGCTGCAGCAGAGCGCGAAGCCCGCGGCGAACGAGCCGATCAGGATCCCTTCGTCGGGGTCGAGGTGCGTGCAGGTGTCGATGCAGACCCGGTCGCCGATGCCGACGTGCTCGATGGACCGCACGGTCAGCGTGGTCATCGTCAGGGCGGGTGTCCGGTAGCGCAGCAGCTCGGCCAGCCTGATCACCTCGTTGGCGTCCGCCGTGGCGAGCTGCACGCCGTCGGAACCCTTCTCGAGGACGTCGAACACGATCGAGGCCTCCTCGAGGTCGTTCACCCGCGTGACCAGCGTGCCGGCGGACCGGTCGGCGGCCGCGATCACGATCTCCAGCGGGATCTTCGTGGGATCGGTGAACGAGACCACGGTGTACGCCATGCGGACCACGGCCGCGCAGGCCAGGTCCAGCGTTCGCTGGTCGCGCACCTCGACGATCGCGCCCAGCCGCCTGCCCTCCTCGTCCGGGTGACCGGACAACCGGTCCAGCCCGGCCATGTCGTCCACGGGCGCCGCGACGACGTCACATCCCCCGTCCCGCGCCTGACGCTCGTCGTTCGTCACGAGCACACGGCGCACGGTCGGCGGAAGGTCGGCCAGCACACCGGTGTCGTCGGTGACGATCGCGTCCAGTCCGATGTGGACAGCAGCTTCGATCACCGCCTTGCGGGCTGGGTCCCTTGTTCCTCGAATGTCGAGCCAACCGGTTTTCACGCGACACCACCCACTACTGGACGTTCATGACGCCACCCGCCGAACCGCGGCGGCGTCTCCGTGTACGATTTCGGAAAGCATTCGGACAACGGCGCGCGGCGAGTCCGCCGTGAACACCCGTCGGCCGACGGCCAGGCCGCGGCAACCGGAACCCATGGCGGCCGCGGCGACAGTGCCGAGGTCCATGTCCCCGACCGCGCCGCCCGCCACCACGATCGGTACGGGGCAACTGGCCACGACGTCGGCCATAGCACCGACCGGCCGGGCGCACTCGATCTTGACGATGTCGGCGCCGAGGTCCGCGGCGATGGTCGCGATGTGCGCCAGGTGCTCGGGATCCCGTGAGTCGGTGATCCGCGGGCCGCGCGCGTACATCATGGCCACCAGCGGCAGGTTCCACCGGCCGCACGAGGACGCGACCGAACCGAGATCGGCGAGCTGCGCCTGTTCGGTGCGGGAGCCGACGTTCACGTGCACGCTCACGGCGTCCGCACCGAGCCGAACGGCGTCCTCGACGTCGCCGACGAGGATCTTGGCGTCGGAGTCCGGTGCGTGCCGGGTGCTGGCGCTCAGGTGGACGATCAACGAGCAGTTCGTGAAGATCTCCGGAGCTATCGCCCCGACCCGCCCCTTGTGGACCACGATCGCGTCGGCACCGCCGGCGACGATGTCGTGGAGCAACAGGTTGTAGGCGTCCCGGGACGCGACCGGTCCGTTGGTGACCGAATGGTCGAGCGGCACGATCAGGTGACGTCCGGCGCGGTGACGGGAAAGGCGTGACAACCGAACTGGTCCGTGCGACATGCGATCACTAGCTCCAGGACGCCGCGACGGGAAGGTTCGCGGATGTCCAGTGCTCCGCTCCCGCACTCGGATCATCGACGACGGGGTCGCCGCGCAGTATGGCTTGGTGGAGGCGCCGCACTCCCGTCGACGGGTCGAGGCCGAGCTGGCTGACCATGGTTTCGCGCAGCGACTGGTACACGTCGAGGGCGCGTGACCGCCAGCCACAGCGATGGAGCGCCAACATGTACTGGACGTTGAAACTCTCGAACAACGGGAACTCGGCGCACATGGCCGCCAACTCGCCGAGCAACTGTTGATGCCGGCCCATGTGCAGATCGGCGTTGATGCGTAGGTCGAGATCGGAGAGGCGGGTCTCCTGCAGTCTGCGCAGCTCGATCTCCAGCCGAGGGCCGGTGACCACGTCGGCCAGCGCGGGTCCTTCCCACATCGCCAACGCGGCCCGCAGGGTGTCCGCACCCATGGCGAAATCGCCGTTGTCGATCGCGCGCCGGCCGGCGGTGGAGAGCCGGTGGTACTCACCCGCGTCGACGGCCTCCGGGGGGACGTTCAGCCGGTACCCTCCGTGCTCGGTGACCAGGATGTCCTTGGCGCGGCACCACTGGTCACCCGCGAGCACCCGCTGCAGGCGCCGCCGAACACTCGACACATACGTGTGCAGCGTGGGGAGCGCGCTGCGCGGCGGCTCCTGGTCCCACATCTCGTCCAGCAGCACGGTTGTCGTCACCAGCGTGCCGACGTTCACCGCGAGCATCGCCAGCAACTGTCGCTGCTTGCTCGCGGACGGGACGAACGACACTCCCGCGACGGAAGCCCGCAGGCAGCCGAGCACCTCGATTTTCACCACCATTTCCTCTTCCTTTCACTCAACGTGGAACTCATCGCGGCAACCAGCTGCCGAAACCGTGCTCCAGGGCCGTCTGTTGGAGCCGGCACGTGAGCGCGACGTCCAGTGCCCGCGTGCCGAGCAGTTCGACGAGCAGGATGTTGTCCTGGTGCGTTCGCCCGGGGTGCTCGCCGTTCAGTAGCTGACCGAGATCGGCTTCGATGTGACGCAGGCTCCGCCACGCGGAGGTGGGTCGGTGCCATCCGTCGTGCTCCAGCCGCGACTCGGGTCTGGCCGGTGACCGCGAGCCCATGTGCACCCGGACGAAGTGCCGGTGTTGGTTCTCCTCGAGCAGTCCGAGGTCGTCGACGTAGATCTCGTCGACGCCGTCGACCAGGTCGTCCGGTAGGTCCGTGCCGGTCGCGTTGACCAGCAACGCTCCCCGTGCCAGCTGGCCGGGCGAGAGCTGGTCGTGACCCGGGCCCGCGGCGATGACGAGATTGGCACCGCGAACCGCGTCGTCCCTGTCGGCGGTGACCACGAGGTTGATGCCGGCCTGGTCGAGCAGCTCCAGCACGCGGATGTCAACGGTGTCGGTCCGGCCGCCCGGGGGGCTCAGCGCCACGTGACCGACGTCGGAGCGGTGCCGAGCCATCATGACCAGGTAGACCTGTGCCGCCTCGACGGAGGCCAGCAGACCGACGGTCGCCGGTCCGGAGGCCAGCAGTCGTCCGGCCGCCAGTGCGACCAGCACGGTGTCGCGGACGGTGCGGAGGCTCGACTCGGGCAGCAGGCACCGAACGCCGCTGCACAGGTCCTCCAGCTCCAGTTCCCCGGCCGGTTCACGTGTGGGGAGGAAGCGCCCGCACGGCGGCTGTTCCTGCCACGCCTGGCCGAACGGTAACGCCGCCATGAGCTCGATCGGATCGATCTGCTCCAACGCACGGCACACGTCGTCCGCCGTGAGGCGCAGGATGGGGCCCTCCATGACGACTGCCTCCGTTCCTGGGCGGCTGGTGGTTCACATCCATCCTCCGCCGGCCGTTACCGCTCGGCTTCCGGTCCGCTACCGGTCCGCTTCCGGTGATTCCGCTAATTGCGGAACAAAGCAGAGGAGATTCGGTCGAGCCGCGCGATTGAGTAACTACCGACCGGGCAGAGAGCCCGGACAAAGGGTAGATACTCAATTCAGGGGAGCACTCGATGAGCATCGTGCAAAAGCTGAACATGGCCATTTTCGGCTCAATTTTGTGTGTATTATCGTTCGTGGTCGCACCGGCGGCGGCAGTTGTGACAGCGGGCAGCGACGTGCGCACGGAAAGCACGTCGATGTACGCGGACGATGACTTTCCCTGGGACTAGCCCATCGAACTGAAGCTGGCCGGCGTCAGCTTCCTCCGATGTCCGCGCTGCGCCCGACGACCCCGTCGGTGTGCAGCGCGGACATCGTCTTGTTGATCTGCCCCAACAATCTGGTGGCCTCTTTGGATTCTATCTTGACCAACAGCTCCGCGGCCTTGTCGAGCTCCTCGACGGCCAGCCCGATGTCACCGTCGCCCTCGTGGGCCTCGGCGAGCAGCATCAGGGCCTTCGCCTCCCATTGAACCGAGTGGAGCGTGTCGAACAGGTTTCTCGCCTGGACCAGATGGGCCCTCGCGGCCGAGTTGTTTCCTCTGGCCAGCTCGATCCCACCGAGCTCGAAGCGCGCTTTTCCTTCGACCAGCTTCTCGCCGATCTGCCCGGCCAGGGAAACCGCGTGCACCAGGGTGGTCTCGGCATTGTCCAGCCTGCCCTCCCGGCGCCGGACCAGCCCCAGAACGTAGAGGGCGTGCGTTTCACCGGTTCGGTCGCCGATGTCACGCACGATGCGCAGGACCTGGTACACGGTCTGCCGCGCGAGGGCGGTCTGGCCGGCGACGAGGTGGACCTCGGAGAACCTGTGCAGGACGCTCGCCTCACCCCGGCGGTAGCCCACCCGCTGGCAGAGGGTCAACGCCTCGGTCAGCAGCGTCCGCGCGACCTCGACGTCACCCTCGTCGATCCGGAACTTCGCGAGGCTCTTCAGGATGTAGGCCTGACCGACGGGATCGCCGACCTGCCGCATCTTGTCGAGCGCCTCCTCGTACCTGGCCAGCATCACTCCGAAGTTCCCGTGCAACCGGTCCACGGACGCCACGTTGCGCAGAACGAGCGCGCAGCCGTGCACGCTCCCCTCCTCGGTGAACATCGTGAGGGCCTGGGTGAAGCACCGCTCGGCGTCGGCGAGGCGCTTCTGGTACATGTGCAGCAGGCCCAACGAGTACAACATCGCCGCCTGGCCACGCCTGTTGCCGGCGAGCTCGGTGGCGTCGTGGGCGACCTGCGCCGTCTCTCGCCAGTCGTCGTAGTACCCCTTGACCTCGAACAGGCTCACCGAGGTCAGCGCCAGGTCCCAGCACAGCTCGTCCATCCCCTCCGCCGCGGCCTGCCGTACCGCGGTGACCAGGGCCCTGCGCTCGCTCTCCCACCACCCCATCGGAACTTCGACCGGATCGGTGTCGGCCCGCTCCGGCACCTGCCACCGCGGCGCGGTTCCGTGCAGGATCGTGTAGTCGCCACCGTATTCCTGGCGGTGTGCCTTTTCGGCGAGCGCCAGCCATGCGCCGAGCAGCCGGGCGACGGCGTTACGACGATCGACCTCCGACTCGGTCTCGCCCAGTCGCTCCCGTGCGAAGATCTGGATCAGGTCGTGAAAGCGGTAACGGATGTGTTCGCCCTGGTAGTCCAGTATGTCGAGCACCTGGGCGTCCACCAGATCGGCGAGGGCCTCTTCGGCCTCGGCCGCCTCCGCGTCCAGCAGCGCGTCGGCCGTCCACCCCGGGAAGTCCGGTGCCTGGATCAGCGCGAACAGGCGGAACAGCCGCTGAGCCGGCTTGGACAGGCTGCGGTAGGTCAGGCCGATGCTGGACCGCAGCTCGAGGCCGCGGTGGCTCAGCTCGTCCAGTCGGCGTGCCTCGTTGGCCAGCCGCCGCACCAGTTCGGCGATGCGCCACCTGGGCCTCGACGCGAGCCGCGCGGCGGCGATCCGCAAGGCCAGCGGCAGCCCTCCGCACAGGTTCACCAACTCGATCGCTGCCTGTTCCTCGGCGCGCACCCGGTCCGGGCCGATGATCTTGCCGAGCAGTTCGATGGACTGGTCGGTGTCGAACACGTCGATGTCGATCCAGTAGGCGCCGGTCAGTCCCGTCAGCCGCGCCCGGCTGGTCACGATGACGGGGCAGGTCGCGTCCCCGGGAAGCAGCGGCCGCACGTGTTCCTCGCTGGTCACCCCGTCGAGGACCACCAGCAGACGCTTGTTGGCGAGCAGGCTCCGGTACAGCTCGGCCCGCTCCTGCACGCCCTCGGGCACCGTCGTGCCGGCGACGCCGAGTGCGCGCAGGAAACGGGCCAGCAACGTCGCCGTGCCGTTCTCGCCATCCTGGCTCTGCATGTCGACGTACAGGTGCCCGTCCGGGAAGTCCTCGGTGAGCTCGTGCGCCACCTGCACCGCGAGGGTCGACTTGCCCACCCCGCCGCGGCCCGAGACGGCGATGACACGCACGGCATACGGGGCGGTCCACGCGTCCTGCTCGTCGGACAGCAAGCGCTTGATCTCGGCGATGTGGCTTTCCCTGCCGACGAAGTCGGCGGTACCACCGGGGAGCTGACGGGGCGTGACCGGCTCCTCAGCGGGCTGTGGTTCGGTTCCGGGGCGTGCACTCGCACCGGCGGACGTCCTGTAGTCGAGCGCCGGATCGCGGTTGAGGATCGCCTGCTCCATGTCCCGCAGCTCCTGACCGGGCTCGATGCCCACCTCCTCGATGAGGGTGGTGCGTGCTCGCCGGCACACCTCGAGGGCGTCGGCCTGCCGCCCGCAGCGGTACAGGGCCAGCATGAGGAAGCTGTACAGCCGTTCTCGCAACGGGTGTTCGTCGATCAGGCCGTACAGCTCGTAGGAGAGCTCCTCGGCCGCACCGAGCTCGAGCTCCAGCCGCACGCGTTCCTCGATGGCCGCGAGACGGGCGTCGTCGAGCCTGGCGGCGCTGCGCTGGACGAGGTCGCTGCGAACCCCGTTCAGCGCGGGCCCGCGCCACAGGGCGAGCGCGGTCCGCAGCGTTCCGGCCGCCTCCTCGATCCGCCCGTTGGCCGTGTGTTCCCGAGCCGCCGACACCATGCCGGCGAACTGCTCGCTGTCCAGGTCACTCGCCGCCAGCTCGAGCACGTAGCCGGGCGGGTGGGTTCTGATGGATCCTGGCTGTGTACTGTCACCGAACAGTTTGCGCAGCTCAGAGACACACTTCTGGATCTGGCTGCGGGCCGACGCGGGTGGCGACTCACCCCAGACCGCGTCGATCAGATGATCGATCGACGTGACGCGGTTGGCATTCAACGCGAGCGTGGCCAGCACGACCCGCTCCTTTGGTCCGCCAATCTTTGTCGGCTGACCATCAGTGACAAGGTCCAGCGGCCCCAGCAGTCTCAGCCCCAAAGCAACCCCCCCAGCAAGGGTGCTTACGCATACTAGTCCGCGGCGCGAGAGTCGAGAACCCCTATGTGTTTTCTGTAAGGAATCAAGATAAATGCGCCCGTTTCAAACGTGAACGACTAAGCACGTTCGATCGTTTTAACGATCCCATCGCCGAGAGAAAGGGGCGACTGTAGGTGAGCAAGCGTTCGCTCGGTGTATGTCTTCCAGGCGAAAGCCGAACAGGAACGGTCCACTTTCGGCGCAGGTACAAGCGATTTCCCCTGCGTACGATGGACGCTGATCCGCGGCTCGACGTGTGTAACGGTGGGTGGTCTCGGAGCGGGCGTCGTGGTGACAGCGCGGCGGAGGTTGTCACATCGGTGCATGGGACGTATGCCCGAGAAGCGGCGTGGACGAAGCCCGACAGCGCGCTCAGCCCCGGCGTGGCGCACAGTCACGGCGGACACGTGGCGTCGCATGCGGTGGCCGAGCTGCGGCGCTTTCAGCGGGTGGTGCCGCGGATTTCGGCGACGAGCGTTCTTTATGCCGTTTATCCATTCGCGTGACAGGAATCCATCGGGTTGGTTGGTCTTCGTGCTCGGTTGTCGATGTCATCCGCGGGAAGGGCGCCTGAGGGGAATGGGCTCCCGGTGGGAATCGGGTGGCTTTGTCGGTGACGTCCGGATCGGGCCGTGGTGATCGGAACCGCGTAGTTGGGTGGAGATCCGTTCCAGCACGTGTCTGGTGCCGTTGGTGTCGAAGAAGTGGCCGCCGGTCATGGCGCAGATGTGTTGCCCGTCCCATCACGGCGGATCTTCGAGACAGAGATCGGCGATGCTGCCGAGCCACGTTGCTGTGCCGACATCAGGCTGGACACCCTGGTCGTCACCGACGACGAGGCGGGCCGACCGGAGTTCCATGTCCACACCGAGCGGTTCGTCGCCATCGATGACGGTCAACGCCTCGCGCTGTCCGACGAACTTGTCTTCCGGGGCACCGCCCGCGACCAACTGGACGTCGCGGTGTGGGTTTCCCCGGCTGGCAACGCTCCGTTGGATCTGGCCGGCCGCTTACGGGAAACGGCGCCCGCCGTCCACCCGGGACCGCAGGCGGCCGCTGCTCTGATCGACACCGCCCATCGCGTTCTCGAACACGCTCTCGGTGAGACCGTCGGCCTCTATCGCACCAGCCTCATCGCCTCGGAAAGGTTCGACCTGAACCGAACACCGGGGGACTTCGACGTTCGCGCCCAGGACTACTCGTTCCGTTGCACGGTCACCGAACACAGCGCTTCGCTCGCCAGCGGTCCGTCAGAGTAAGGGTGACAAACCGCGGCTCTCGCGACATTCACTTGAGAAAGGAACAAAATGGGCAACAAACGTGTCATCGTCGGTGACCAGTCCTGGGACATCAACGGCGCCGATGCCGCCAAGGTGATGTTCGACATCGAACAGGCGATGACCTCCGGCACCGTCGCCAGGCTCTCCCTCCTGGCCGACGGCCGCCCGGTCACGGTCTTCTTCAACGGCAAGCTCTCCGCCACGGCCGTCGTCGACGACGGCGGCGACGCACGCCCCACCGAGATCGGTCCGTCCCCGAACCGCGACTGAGCCGGACACCCCGACGACATGAGACCCGCAGCCGACCAGGTTGTGGGTCTCATCCGTTGGCAATGGGCAGGTTCATGATCAGCATGTCACCGGCCGTGGACGAGGGTGCCGCCGATCTCGGTGTCCTCTTTGGCCTGACGGGCTACCAGGCTGTGCACGATCGTCAGGTACCGCAGTAGCTCCTCGACTGCGGCCGAGGGCCACCCTGCCCAGACCGATCAGGTTGGCGGTGGTCTCGTGGCCGTTACGGTGATCCCAGGGCGGCGCCTATGACGAGGCACCGCTCCTCGCGAGTCCCAGGTCGATGAGACGGTCCGATCCACCAATTCCACCGGAAACGTCCGGGGCAACACCCCCACCGCAGCCCGATCCGCCAAGCTGCCCGCACCCACCTCAAGATCCACAAGCCGCAGGCTACCGACCACGCCATGGACTAACCGACCGGCATTGGGGCTACTGTAGGAGACTCTGCTGAGTGAGGGTTGGGACCGTTTATCGACACAATGGGAGGAAGGCCATGGCGTTGTCGCGGCGGGAAAAGGAGATCCTCGCCCAGATTGAGGACGAGTTCACCCCGAAGGAAGCAGGCATGGCGGCGGCGCTGAACGCGGAGTCCGTCCGCGGCCTCCAGTCCTCGCCCGTCGTGCGGACCTGGCTCCGCCTCCTGGGCCTGCTCGCTCTTGGGCTCGCGATGATCCCGATCGGCTTGCTGCTGTTCGGCCTCGGACCAGTCGGCGTGGGTGTCCTCACGCTCTGCGTCATCGCACCCTGGACCGTTCTGGCCGCCGCCCGCCTCGCTCGCGGCACACGTGGGAGTCGCTGAACGCGCAGGTTTGCCGGAAGAAACGCCTCCGCACGGCGAAAATCCTGACACACGCGCATCCCGCTCGGCGTGTCCGTTGTCCTCAGCTATGAGCTCGCCAGTTGGCCGGCCGTGCTCGCGAGTGGCGTGAAGTTCCGCCGGAGCGCGAGGTAGAGCGGAAGGCCGATGGGGGAGAGCAGGACGGTCAGGACGAGCAGCGGGCTTGTGAAGAGTGGGTGGAGGCGACGTCCTCGGCTGTCGAGGTACATCCATCGGCCGATGAACAGGTCCCAGGCGATGATTTGGGCCCACAGCGCGGTGACCATGCCCGGTTCGGCCAGTAGGTCCTGCAGCCGGGCCAGGTTCGGGCTTGTCGCCAGTGTCCAGAGTGGACCGAACAGTGGTGCTGCGGCGATGGCCCACACCACCAGGGTGGGTAGTGTGATCCAGGGGGTGGAGAGGATCTTCGCGGTCCATGACCAGATGGGGAGCAGGATCATCAGTGCCCAGAACGGTGTCGCCATGTAGAAGGCGAGATCGAACAGTGTGTTCATGCTGTTTCCGTGTGAACCGGTTGGGCGTTGAGTGCGGCGCGGATGCCGAGTCCGGTGAGGGCTAGGATGGTGCCGAGCGCGGTGAGGGTCCACTGGTCTGGGTCGATGAGTGACTGGCCGCGCAGTGCCTGCCAGGTGACCAGTGCGGTCAGGGCGGCGTAGGCGCCCGCCGCGACGAGGACGAGGCGGGCGCGGACCGTGGTGTCGGCGAGTCGCGGAACCCGTCGGGTCGCGGCGGCGAGCAGCATCGCCAACAGTGGAAGTGCCTGCAGTGCGTGGATTCCGACGAAGTGGGGGATGCGTAGGTCGCCGCCGGTGGTGCTCCAGCCTGTGAGTGGCA
>WUUC01210029.1_pt1 | contig 57732 bp, 96 predicted proteins | sample 6278441 | NCBI WGS metagenome assembly WUUC01 (sample SAMN13675441, study PRJNA597444) | soil metagenome | isolation source: soil | place: USA: Washington | collected 2017-10
ACGTGGCTTGCATCGAAGCGCAGGGCCTGCGCTGCCGGCGCCCTGAAGCGTGATCCCGACCCGTGCTACCCGCCACGTCCCCACCTTCTCGGAGCCGAGGCTGTGGACGCCCCGCCGGCCGGATCCCGAAGGCGGCCATCGGCGGCACCTCGGGCGCTCCTGACAGGCCCGTCGGCCTGTCTGCGAACACCATACACGTGGTGTCCGATTCTGCAACTAGTGTCTGTGTACGCCGCGAGGGTCCGGCCGGTGACCGACGTGGTACCCGCCGCAGAACCGGCAGGGACCGTAGACGCCGCAGGTCCACTCGGCGGCGCCCTGGCCGACCCGCCAGCGCCGGTACCGCCCGGCCTGGCGCTTCGTGTCGAAGCGCCTCTTGCGGGTGCAGGAGTGCTTGCGGCTGGACTTGCGGGTGTGTCGGGTGCCGGACATCAGCGCCGCCGCGCCTTGTTCGTGCTGGCCCGCATCTCCTTCAGGTGGGCCTTGACCTTGTCGTCGCGCTCGCGCTGCCGCTGGCCGTGCTGGTGACACAGGACGACGGTGTCCACGGGGCCCTTGCGCCGCATCCGGCCGGGCTGCGGGTGACGGTGGTACAGGCCCTGATGGATCACGCGGACGCACCAGTCGCACGGCCTGTGGGCGCCACGGTGGACGGTCCAGACGGCGTCGCCACCGACCGGCTCCCCGTAGACGTTCTTGGAGAGGTCGCTAGGGTCGGGGATGTGGGGAACGTCCGGCTCAGGCATCAGGGCCTCCTGTACGTGTCCGGTCACCTGGACCGCCTTCCCGTCGCGCAATCGCGATGGCCGTCATGGCTGCTGTGTCAACGTCCAGGTCAAGAGTGGACGACACGACCGGGCCGACGCGCTGGACCACGGCCCAGCGCTTCGCGCCGCCGTCCGTAGGGACGTACCGCGCGGCGGCTACCCAGTCGCCCGGGGAGCCCTCGATCGGTCGCCGGGTGGCGAGGATGGTCACCGCGCAGCCCTTCTCCCGCAGGTGATCGATCACCTCGAAGAGGTAGCTCACTTCGTGCCGCCGTTCTCGCGCAGGTGGGCGTTGGCGCAGATGACGCAGCCGGGGTCTGCCGAGTGGGCCAGGTAGCGGTGCTCCCGGCACCAGGTACCGGGCTGCACGCCGTCCCAGCGCCGCCCGGTCACGATGAACTTGTGCTCCTGCGAGTTGGTGCGCCCGATGTCCCCGCAGTGCCAGCCCCTGGAGACGAGGGCATTGCGGAACGCGACCGCGCCCGTCTCGTCGCCGGCCGGGAAGCTCTCGGTCCAGCGGATCTGCTCGTGACCCGCCCGCTCGGGGTGAGGGTAGGCAAAGGTGACCTCGGGGGTCACTCCGCGTCGGGCCAGGAGGTCGAGTAGCTGCTGTGCGGTCAGTTCGAGCTCGAACAGCCGGACCCCGGAGACCTCCTCCCTGATTTCGATCAGGCACGGGTTCCGGTCCCCCGACGCGGCCCCCGCAACCGTCGGGAAGCCCATCCGGAGAGTGATCTCCAGCGGTCGTCCTGGCGCGGTGTCAGTCATGGCTGTACACTTACCTTTCCTGTGTGTGTGATGGCAGCGGCCCCGGTCCCCCGTCCGGGGCCGCTGTGTTTCATCAGACGGTGACGCCGAAGACCTCCATGACGGCGGCCAGGATGTCGTCCTTGGGCTCGGTGACGGACTTCTCGCCGGTCATCGAGCGCCACCGCCGGTAGCCGTCCGCGCCGCCGTTGTCGGCCCAGCGCAGGGCCACCTTGTCGTCCACCTTGGCTTCCCAGTCGCAGAATTCGGTGACGGCCTGCACGCCCGCCCACGCGGTGTTACGGATGCCGGCCTGGGTTCCGGCAGCCACGAACAGGTGGTGCAGCTTGTCGAAGCGCTTCGTCCACTGGGTGAGCGCGGCCTTGGGGGCGTCGTCCCCGGGCCCCCACATCCGGGTGACGAGGCGGTCGAACTGGTTGGCGGTCATCGGCTGCGCCACGAGGGCGTTGCCGACGGTCTCGATCTGCTCGGCGTACGCCCAGGTCATCTTCAGCATCTCGCGCGCCTGCTGGATGTTCAGCTTGGCGTTGGCGGTCCGCTTGACGGTGTAGCGGGCGACCGAGTGCTTCAGGTTGTACCGCAGGGTGTTCTGGCACACGGTCCGGACCGGGCCGGCGATCAACTGGGTGGGCGCCTTGCTGTCGTAGGACGTGAAGGCGGTCATCCACAGCTCAACGGCGTCCACACCGCCGATGAGCAGGCCCTTGGGGAGCTTGAAGCACATGAACGCCCCCCGGCCGTCGCGGATGACGCCGCAGGTGGAGACGGTCGGCTCGGCCACGTCAATGAGCGCGTCGGCGAAGTCCACGAAGATCGTCTTGTTGTTCCACAACTGCTTCGTCGGCGAGCCCTGACCGATGATCTGGAGTTCGCCGGTGGCCGGGTTGATCCGGCACACGTTGACGAGGTTCGGGTCGGTGGCCGACTTCCACACGTTCAGGTTGGAGCCGGGACCGTAGGGGACCAGGGCGTTGGCGACCACGGGGGTGGTGAAGACCTCGTAGTCGGCCTTCGCCAGCTTCAGGATCTTCAGCGCGCTCAGGTCGCCGTGGACGGCTGGGTCGTACACGGTGCCCAGGTTGTGCCAGGCGCTCTGCCGGCCGGCGTAGGAGTCGCCGTCGATGCCGTGGTTGGGGCCCTCGGCGACGTCGAGCGTCTTGCCCCAGTCGCTGACCGTCGGGTCGTAGGCGTCGGTGCTGGTGAACAGGTCCATCTCGACCTCCGTGTGTGTGTCTTGTACGTGTCCACTATACACGTCTAGGTGGACCCGTCAAGACATCCTCTACCTGGAGACGCTACGGGCCGGGCGCCCTCCGGGGGAAGGCGGCGCCCGGCCCTGCCGGTGACGTCCTACCGGACGCGCCGCCAGTCGGCCAGCCGGTTGTCCCGGGCCGTCTTGTTGTAGACGCCCACGGCCACGTCGGCGACCGCATCCGCGACCGGCATGGACTTGATCTGGGCCAGGCCCCGGGCCGCACCGATGAAGCCGGCCGATCCGCCCGCGTACTTCGCCAGGTTGGCGATCAGCTTCTCCACCGAGGGCTGCTCGCCGTACCGCAGGAAGAACCGCCCCATCCCCTGCACGAGGCTTGCCTGGACCGAGTTGGCCGAGATGCCCCAGGCGGCGACCAGGGTCGCCAGGGCCCGCTCGGCGGCGAGCGGCTGGACCTCGTAGATCGAACGGAGCGCCTGTACCGCGCGGAACGAGCGCTCCCCCGATGCGGCCACGTACAGCCCGTTCCGCTTCACCAGGTCGTTCATGGCGACGGCGGCCGGCTCGCCCTCGATCACCGCGACCCGGAACAGGTCGACGGGCATCGGCTTCCTGGTGTCGTTGAGCAGGCGGAACAACTCGGCCTCCTGCTGCAGGGTCAGCCCGTCGTGGACGCGCATCTGGACCGACCGGGCGCCGTGCCCGGCCCTGCGGGCGGCCATGACCCGGTGCTGGCCGTCCACGATCCGGATGGATCCGTCGGTCCGCCGGCTGACCGTGGGCGTCCCGAAGCCGTCCCAGTTGAAGGCGTCGGCCATGACCTTGACCCGGCCCAGGTCGAGCCCGCGCTGCACGGTGCCGTCCACGATCAGGACGTCCAGGCGTACCCGTTCGATCTTGCTCGTCATTCCGTCACTCCCTGTGTGTCGGTGGGCGTAAGTGCCCGGACCAGCCGGGTGATGTCCCGGCGGAATCTCTTGAGAGGCACCAGGACCGGGTCATCGGAGGCCAGGGCGTGCATGACGCCCAGCGACTCGATCCCCATCCCGAGGCCCGTCAGTGCGTCCCCGAGCTTCACCAGCGCCCGGCGCTGGTCGGCCGCACTCATGGCCGGCGGGCGGCGCGGCGCGTTCGGATCGGGGAATCCGGCTGTCCGCAGGCGGGTCGCCGCCGACTGCGGCAGCAACTCCCCCGACTCGACCGCCTGCAGCGCCCGCCCTAGCTGGATCCTCTTCTCGCCGCCCGCCGCATCGAAGTCGCGCACCAGGTACCAGGCGTTGCGCAACTGCCCCTCGTGCGTGCCGAGGTAGTCCGCGAGGGCCGCCACGAGGGGCGGCTGGCCGTTGCGGGTGCTGATGTCGCGCGTCAGCCATCCGTAGACCCGGGCCCGCTGCACCCACGACCAGGGCAGCCCGCCGTCCGGGTGGGCGCGCCGATCGGCGGCCAACCAGGCCAGCACCTCGCTGGACTTCGAGGCAACCAGGATCGGGATCTCGTCATTCGCCCCCAGGTGGGCCTTGAGCGCTGCGGCCCGGCGTGTGCCGAGCACGACGGCGTGCGGCTCGGCGTCGGTGGCGAGCAGCGGGACGTCCAATCGCCCCTGCTGCACCATCGCTTTGCCGACCCGGTCAGGGACCGGGACGTACCGGCGGTCGCCGACCATCCTCAGTCGGTGGGCGAGGATCCAGACGACGCGGCAGGTACGCGCCAGGTCGGCTCCCGGTCCGCCCAGAGATATCCGCCGTCCTGTGTCAGAAGCCACCATCCTGTGCCGTTGACGGTGTGGATGAGGGCCGGCGTGATGAACGCGTCGCGCCACTGCGGAACCCGCCAGCCCAGGGCCTCCGTCTCGCCCCAGGTCTCGGCGTGCTCGGTCCGGTCGTGGCAGACCCGGCACAGCGCCAGGAGGTTCCGGACGTCGTTCGCGACCGCCGCCGCGTCCCGATGGACGCCGCCGGCTCCGCGAGCCTTCCGGTGGTGCGGGTCGAGTCTCCCCGAGATCGTCCGCCCGCAGCCCTCGCAGTGGCCCCAGGCCCTCGCCCGTGCCATCGCGGAGGACACCTCCAGCCTCATCGGCCCGTCAACTCCTCCTCCCGGTGTGTGCTTGATCGGTGTACGTGTGCCATGATTGTATAGGAACCCTGCACGTGTCAACCGACAGTCTACACCTTACCGGGAGGTACCTATGTCTGAGCAGGAAAACGGGCGCGAGGCCGATATCCAGACGCGCATCGCCGAGGCCGGGTATCTGCACTACGGGTCCGCCGAGTGGCAGGAACTCCTGCCCGAGGTCGCCCGGCTGCTGGGCGTGAACCTGGACGTCCTGCGGGCCGGGGGGAACCGAATGATCGGCCTGACCCAGGTCGCCAAGCTGGCCGGCGTCGCGCCGGGAACGGCGATCCAGTGGCGCCAGCGCACCCGGCGGGGGGAACTGGTCGGGGCGAAGGCGTTCCCCGACCCGGACGACGCCACCACGTTCCCGGACAAGCCCATGTGGCGACTGGAAACGGTCCTGCGGTTCCTGCTGCGGGCCGGCAAGTGGCCGCTGGGTGCCGCCGGCCGCCCACTGGAGCGGGGCTCCCGGCAGGCCGCAACGGCAGGGTAGAAACGCCGAGGACCCGGCGCCTCAACGCACCGAGCCCTCGGATCCCGTCCCGTGTACCCAGCCTCACCGCGACAGATCGACTGAAAACTAACCCGGACCCGTCTACTGTAGCGGGTCCCTGTACAGGAAGGCGACCCGCATGGCGGTTATTCGCGGCTCCGTGCCGGCCGACAACTTCACGATCATCTCCAACAAGTGGCTGCGGGACGAGCGGCTGTCATGGAAGGCCAAGGGCCTGCTCGCCTACATCACGAGCCATCGGGCCGGCTACGCCCTGAGCGTCGAGCAGATCCTGGCCCAGGGGAGCGACGGGCGGGACGCGGTCCGGGCCGGACTCCGGGAACTGGAGGAGGCCGGCTACCTGACGCGCACGCAGCGGCGCGGCGACGGCGGCAGGATCGTCTCCACCGACTACCTGGTGGGAACACCCGTCGTCGGGAAACCCGCCGGTGGCTCCGACCAGCCGGAATGCAACGAATCCCCAGGTCAGCCCAGCGACGGGTTTTCCACCGATGGAGAACCCGCGAGTAAGAAGACCACTCCTGAGAAGACCAAGAAGACCACCTCCTCGCCTTCGGCTCGTCGGGGCACGCGAGTCCCCGAGGACTTTCTGCCTGACGAGTCGATGCGATCTTGGTACATCGCGAACATCGGCGCGTCGGTCGACGGGCTGGCCGAGCACGACCGCTTCATGGACTACTGGCGGGCCCAGCCCGGCCAGCGGGGCGTGAAGACCGACTGGCCGGCAACCTGGCGGAACTGGATGCGCAGCGCCTCGGAACGGTCCGGAACACGGCGGAACACGGCGGGACGGACGGGCGGCTTCCCGACCGCAGCCGAGCGCAGCGCCGCCGCGCTGGACCGCGAGGCTGAGATCGCCCGCGTTGCCGAGGCGGTCGTGGAGTCCCGGGGCGGCAACCCGGAGAGTTTCACCGAGGTGAGTCCGGTGATGGCGAAGTTGAAGGCCGACCCGCCCCTTCTGGAGGCCCTGCTGCCTGTCCTGGCCGTCCCGGTGGCCGAGCAGGCCGACCTGCTCAAGCGCCTGCTCGGGGGGCTGCTCGGGGACCGTGATCCGAACGGTAGTGCGTCTCGTACATCCGACCTGTACAGTGATGGCAATGGGTACATCAATGGGCAGGTGAAGGAACCCCGGGAGGTGACCGACCATGCGAGCGAGTGACGTGAGGGACCTGCTCGGCGTGGTGAGCGGCTTCGACGGCCGGCAGGTGAACGAGGCCGCCGTGACGTCCTGGCACTCGATCTTGAACACGTACCCGCTGGACGACGCGCTGCGTGCGGTGCGTGAGCACTACGCCAGCAACGAGACGCGCGTCATGCCGGCCCACATCCGGTCGCGGTGCCAGCACCTCGCCGACATCCGGGCCAACGCCGAGCGGCGCGCACTCCCGGCACCGGCGGCGCCCATCCTGACCGAGGTCGGTCGCCAGGCCCGTGCCCAGGTGCTCGCCCACATCCGGCAGGTTGCCGGCCGGATGGACCGCGAGATGGTCCGCACGATGACGGCCGACGCCACCTCGCCGACCGACCCGGACTCGGAGATCACTGCCGAGGTCCGGGACCAGTGGCTCGCCCGGCTGGCGGCGGCCCGGTGAGCTACCCGAGCGACCGCCTGACCGGCGGGGTCCGCAGGGACCCCGCCGGTACCCCCGCGTACGTCCTCAAGGTGCGCGAGCGGCTGGCGCACCTACCGTTCTACGCATCCCCCTGGAGTCTGTTGGTGACGGGATCACGGGAAGCCGAGGCGGCGATCTGGGGCGACGTGGTGGCCGACTGTCTGACCGAGATCAACGTCTGGCTGGCGCACCGGGTGAAGATCGTCGGCCCCATCCAGAAGGTGCTGCGCCACGGCGGGGCGCGGGGCATCGACACGATCGCCCACATCCGCGCACCCTCATTCGGCTACAGCCGTGACCGGATGCCGGCCGACTGGGGCCACTGGGGCCGGCGCTCGGGCGTCATCCGCAACGCCGCCATGGTGGCGAAGGTGCCCGTACCCAACCTGTGCCTGGCCTTCTTCGCGTCGTCCTCGCGAGGAACGGCGGACTGCGCGGCGCAGGCCCGAAACGCAGGCATCCCCACCGTCTCGATCACGGTAGAAGACCTCTACCTGCCTCACGCGTACTGACGAACCCGGACAGCACGGCGCCTCCCCGGCGTGCTAGCCTGTACGCCTCACACCTACACACACAGGGAGCACCGACATGGAGGAGAGGGCCGAGCCCGACCGCCCCGAGTACAGCCTGGGGGAGGCCGCCGCGAGCATGGCCGCCGAGGCCGGGATGACCGTGACGCACGGACCGGCGACCGGGCCGCTGATCCACCGCAAGATCATTGAGGTCATGCGCGCCGTGCGGCCGGTCGCCAAGGGCGGTGAGTACCGGCAAGGGAGCACTCAGTACAACTACCGGCGCGCGGATGACGTGTTCAACGCGCTGCACGGGGCGATGGCCGAGGCCGGCATCTACCCGAGGCCGATCGTGCGGGAGGTCAGCCGTGCGTGGGGCACCACGAAGGCCGGCGACCCCCGCCAGGAGGTCACCCTCAAGATCACCTACGAGTTCACGGCCGAGGACGGCTCGTCCGAACCCGTCCACCTGGAGATCGACAACTGGAACAGCAGCGACAAGGGGATACCCGTCGCGATGACCGTGGCGCTGCGCGTCGCTCTCCTCCAGGTGTTCGTGATCCCGACCCACGACCCGGACCCGGATGCCGTCCGCGAGGAGATGGGCACCGCGCCGGCCCTGAGCCCCCACCTGCGCGACTACCTGCTGGCCGCCATCAGCAAGTGGCCCGTGGAGCGACTTCAGGAGGCGTGGGATCTCCTGGTGGCCCACGTCCCCGGGGATCACCCGATCGGCCACGACGGAAGCTCTGCGGTCTGGTGGGAGCCCTTCGCCGAGCGCTACCGGCGCGAGGTGGTCGCCCGCCGCAGCAAGGACGGCCTGGCCGAACTGTGGAAGCTTCTCGGCGACTTCGGGCTGGCGTTCGGCGTGGGCGGCGGCGTGCAGGTCGGACACCTGATCAAGGAGCACAACGCCGTGCTGCTGGCCGAGCACCGCGCCGCCATGCAGGAGTGCGCCGACGCCATCCGGGCGACCGACGACCGGGTGTCCCTGGATCACGCCCGTGAGGTCGTACGCGCCCACCTGACCAACCACCGGATCTCGTCGGCCGACTCGCTGACCTTCGCCGAGATGATGGCCGCGAAGGCGGACCAGGTGAAGGCCCAGGAGGCAGAGGGGGCCCACGCGGCCGTGACCGGCGACCCGTCGCACGACGGGCCGGACGAGAGCTACGACGGGGAGGACCCGGCATGACGGAGGAGACCGATGCGACAGGTGGCGACGGTGCTGGCGCTCTGCCTGCTGGTGCTGTGGGTGGCGCAGTGGCTGGGGGTCCTGGCGCTATGACCGGGGCGTGCCGCGCCTGCGCGGCGCTCGGCTGGCCGCCGTGCTACGGCGGCGGCTGTCCGCTGGCCGACGCGATCGAGGTCGCGTGAGCGGCCGGGCGGACCTGGTGCGCCGGCTGGCCGCCTACGGCGCCGCGAAGAGGGCGATCGAGACCGCGCTGCGCATCGAGGGCGAGATGGAGCACCACCTGAACGGCGCGGTGCCCACCTGGCGGATGGGGTTCGCCCGGGTATCCGGCAGCGAGACCCGGGACCACGTGGAGGTGACCGACTCGGCGAAGTTCCTGGCCTACCTGGCCGGCGCCTACCCGACCGAGGTCCAGACCATCAGCGTCCAGGTGGTCCGCAACCCCGAGTGGCTGTCGCAGGTCAAGGACACGCTGGCCCGCATCTCGCGCGAGGAGTACAACCAGGCGCCGCCAGGTCAGCGCCCGGACCAGCCGCCGGTGATCGACGTGCAGGGCACCGTGGTACCCGGCGCGGTCTTCGTGCCGGGCGGCAGGTACGTCACCACCAGCACCACGCTCACGGCGACGGCGAAGAGGCGGGCCGACGAGGCCGCGAAGAAGGGGGTGCTGGAGGGCGACTGGTCGCACCTTGACGCCCTGATCAGGGGCGACGTACCGCTGGAATGACGCTTGACGAGATCGGCAAGCGGGCGTAGCCTGTACATATGACGCAGACAGTCGACCTCGAAGACCTGACCCCCGCGCAGCGCACCCTTCTGGACGAGGTGGCCCGGTACGACGGACCCGGCTACGTGCCGATCGACGCCGACTGGGCCGCCCTGGAGGTCCTGGGGTTCGGTGCCGAGTTGGTCACCTGGGGGGCCGAGCCGTTGGGTACCTACGGCCCCGACGGCCGCGAGGAGTACGGGACGGTCGTTCACCTGACCGCCTTCGGACGGGACCAACTGGCCGCTTGACGGGGGGCGCAAGCGCAGGCTAGGTTGTACAGGTCACACATACACATGGAGGTCGACATGGTCACCACGGGCCGGATCTGCGACATGGAGTACGCGCTCACCGAGCAGACGGTGGACCTGGACACCCGGGCCGCCACCTGCGTGGCGTGCGGCTTCGTGGAGTACATCCCGGAGTCCGAGGTGTGCGACCTCCTGGCCGAGTAGGAGTCCCGGATGACCGCCGTCAACCTGAACCACCCGCACCGCCGGCCGCAGAAGCCCTGGACGCCCGAACTGGACCGCCGCTCGGCGGTCCTGCGGACGGGGCACAACCTGGTGCTGGGGGAGTTTCTGGACCACCTGCGCGAGCGGGGTATCGTCCTCGCGCGCTACGCGGGCGCGGGCGGCTGCGACCTCGCGGAGCACTACGAGCGCGAGGAGAAGACGGTCGCCCTCTTCTTCGGGCTGGACGTCGACAAGATCGGCCGCGAACAGGGCGCGCTCCTGAGCTACGTCCGCGCGGTGCAGGCATGGCACGACGATCGCGAGGAGCGGGTCCGGCTCGCGGTCGCCCACTACGAGCGGACCCAGACGAGAGGTACGGACGAGTGAAGGGCAAGGGCCTCGGGCCCATCCTGTTCGTGTTGCTGCTGCTCGGGGGCGGCTACTACGTCTACACGCAGGTTCTGGGCGGGTCGCTGACCGGCCCGACGAAGACGCCGGACCTGCCCTCGGGGGACGTGGATCTGCCCGCGCCGGGCGAGGCCGTGGACAGGGGCGCGAAGGGGGCCGAGGACGGGGCGAAGGCCGGCGCGGACTTCCTGGCGGGCCTGGACCCGGTCGTGTGGCGCGTCGTGGGGGTCCTCGGCGTCGTGGCGTGCGTCGTGTGGGTGATCAAGAACCCGAAGCGCCTCGCGATCGCCCTGGGCCTGGGCCTGCTCATCGCGGTCGTGGCGCTCATGGGGCAGTAGACACCCCACTACCCCCCGCTTGACAGGTCCGTCAAGCGGGGGGTAGTCTGTACATACCACACAGACAGAGGAGATCGAGATGCTGAAGTTCCAGCACGCCACCGCCGCCGGGATCGCCGCCCTCGCCGAGGCGGGCCGCCAGATGCTCGTGAACCTCGGCCCGGCGATGGACGCCGAGGACCGGCGGTACGCGGAGGACCTGCACCGGCACGCCACCCACAAGCTCGCCAACGGCGCGCTCGGTGCGGCCCACCTCTGGGCCTCCAGCATGGGCCCCGAGGTCATCAGCTCGTCCCTGGTGGCGCAGGCATGAAGCTGCTGCACCAGGAAGACGCACTTACCTGCCCGCTGGTCCTGGCCCCACAGCCGGTGCCCGGCTCGTGGATGACCAACCGGCACCTCCTGCACGTGTGCGAGGACTGCTCGGTGCTCGCACTGTCCCGGATGAACCTGGGCCAGGTGGAGGACGGCTATCACGCCGGCACGGTGACGCAGGACGGCTACGAGGGGTACGGGTACGCCTGGGCCGTCTCGACGCCCCGCTTCACCCGGGCCGAACTGCTCACCCCTCCCGAGGTGGAGAGCGCCCGCCGGGTCGCCCGCAAGCTGTTCCTGATCCGGGGCGAGGACTACCCGGCCGAGATCGCACCGGCGCCCGTGGCCGCCTGAGCCGACGCGCGCAGAGAGGCCCGCACCCAACTCCCCGGGGGTGCGGGCCTCTCTGCGCGTCTGTCTACCCCTTGGTACTGACGATCTGCTCGGGCGTACCGCCCGGGTCCGCCTTCGGCGACTGCTGGAGCCGCGTCACGGCGAAGATGAGCCCCACGACCGCGACGTTGAACGAGGCCACCACGTCGGGGTCCAGGCTGATCCCGTAGGCGCCGGCCAGTACCGCCGCAGCCGTGATCAGGTAGGTGACCGAGGACGGCGCGAACGGCCGCACCCGGAACGCCACCACGAGGCCCACCACGGCGTCCACGGCGGCCACCACGGCCGCCTCATGCTCACCCTGGAGCCAGGGGAAGTCGAACACCGCCAGCATGGACACCAGGGCGACCGCCAGGGCGCCCCAGGCCGCCGGCTCGCGAGTTGCGCGCATCTACCTGCCACCTCCGTTCGCCGACGCCAGCGCGTCGGCCAGTTCGTCCAGGGACAACGCCTCTTCGTCCAGAATCGAGCGCAGGGCGTCGGCAGAGATCGCGCCGCTGGAGTCCTTGAGGGCGTCCAGGGCGCCCGAGCGTGCGGCGGCCTCCAGGCGCGCCAGGTGCTCGTCGGTCAGCAGCGGCGCCGCCTGGACCGTCTCGTCCTCGGTCCAGTAGCGGCCGGCGCGCTCGCGCAACGTCGCCAGGTCCGGCACGACCAGGTAGGGCAACTTGAGCGAGTCCCGGTAGAACAGGAACGTCTCCCACTGGGAGAGCCCCCGGTACTCGAAGCAGTTCGAGACGTGAATCGTCGGGTCGCCGTTGATCTGGATCATGAACGTACCCACGGTGCCACCTCCAGGTGCGGGGACGGGGGCGGGCGCCGGCTGCTGTGCGCCCGGGAGGCTGGCGCGCCACCGCGCGACCGTCCAGCCCATGATGACCGTGAGCAGCGCCCACATGGCCCAGAAGTCGCCGCACGCCTTGCGCAGCAGCGAGAGGTGGATATGGAACAGGTGGGAGAGGTCGGAACTCGCGTCCGACTCCTTCCACTCGTTGAACCCCTCCACCACGCGGTCGTTGTCGGCCTGCCCGAAGAACTCGTAGAGCACCAGGTCCAGGCGCGGGTCGTTCGGGTCCTTCGCGCTGGCGAGCAGCCGCTGCGTGTACCGGGAGATCCGCCCGTAGTTGCCCTGGTGCGCCTCGGGGAACGTCCAGTCCAGCGCCGACGCCTTCCACAGCCACAGTGGCCCGGTGCGGTTCGGCGCGTCGCGGATCGAGTAGTTGCCCGGGTGCTTCTTCTGGTTGTAGTCGCCGGTGGAGTGGAACCCCGACTTCCAGGCCAGGATGCCGCCCAGTTGCGAGGTCGGCTCCAGTTCGTGCAGGCGCAGCCACAGCCACCACTCGGCGTCGGTGATCTCCACGGCGAGCCCGGCTGGCCGGGTCATCGAGAAGTCGGGGTGCGTCAGGACCATGTGGCCTCCGTCCGCCTGCGGTCTACCTGTACGGTACCGCGACTCACCGACAGAGATCGGCGGGCGGCGGCGGGACGGGGTTCTCCCGGCGCTGGCGGTCCGTCTCGGCGAGCGTCGCCAGGTACTCCTCCAGGGCGGCCTGCGCGTCCCCGGCGGGCGGCTCGATCAGCGTGCGGACCATCTTCTCCAGGGCCTGCCGGTCGGCCTCGGCCGCCCCCGCGCGGGCCTGCTGACTGGCAGCCTGGCGCTGGTTGTACCGCGCGTTGCACTCGGTCTGCTCCTGCTGGCGCCACACGAGGTAGGACACGGCGACCACGGACAGCAGCACCAGGACCGCGACCGCACGGTGGCCGGCGGCGGTGTCGGCGGCCCGCAGGATGCGCTGCGGGCTCAACGCCGGCTCCGGGTGCGCGCCGCGCCGCCCAGGATCGACCCCGCCGCCGTCAGCAGCACCAGCACCAGCATGGACAGTGCGAAGTACGTAGCGCCGTTCACGTCTCGTCCTCCGTCGGCTTGCGGCCCAGGCCCGGTGGCGTGGGCGGCCCTGGAAGGTCATTCTGCCCCGCCTGGCGACCCGAGGCACCTCCGCGTCCTGCCCAGGGCTGGTACAGGGCCGCGTACACCCCCGTGAGAATGCCCCAGGTCCAGATCTCGGGCGGCCGGTTGCGGGCCAGTTCAGTGCCCACGTACGCCAACCAGGCCGTCGCGACGATGATCATCACGACAGCCCTGGCGTCGAACTTTGCGCCCACGTGGCCCTCCCCCGAAGATTGTCTCAGCAAGCGTCCCGACAGGGACGCGGGCGCGGGACTCAGAGCGAGCAGAGCCACCGCACCCCAAGCTCGGCCCGGATGACGTTCCGGGGTGTCGTCGTGCCCGTCCAACTGAACTGGGCCCGCACGATGTCCGTGGCATTGAGGCGCCGCATCAGCGCACACGAGGCGTCCACACCGCAGCAGGACGAGAACGCCGCCGTCACGCCGCCGCGCCGCTTCGTGCCGGACAGGGCGGTGCCGTTGATCGTTATCGTCAGGATGATCGTTGAGATCTCCGGGGCGGTGCCGCCGTCGAGCAGCACGCGCGCCGAGACGTGGTAGACGCCGGCCGTCTGGATCGTCAGCCGCTCGTTGTTGGCCCCCAGGCTCGCGATGCCGTTGTTGTCGAAGTGCTCGGTCGTGAAGGTGAGGTTCGCCATCGCCGCGCCCGACGCGAACGCCTGCGTGCCCGTGTCCCGCAGCACCAGCGCCGCCGGCCGCCGCGTCGTCGCCGTGGCGTTCGTGATCGAGGTGTTCAGCTTGGCGTCGACCGCGTCCGCCAGGTTCTTCACGCTGTCGGAGTCGACCGTCTCGGCCAGATACGGGTAGGGCAACAGGTTCGGTGTCGTGGCGCCGGGCATCACACGCTCCTGATCCGGGTCAGGCCGAAGTAGGAGAACGCCTTGAAGGTCCCGTTCGCCGACGCGTTGAACAGTGGGATGAACGTCCCCGGGGATGGCAGCGCCACGCAGTAGTTCAGGTCCAGGTAGACCCCGCCGACGACGCCTGCGTTGGGCTCCGTCTCATCGGTCACCGGCTCGCTCGACGGGAACAGTTCGTCAAGCCCGCCCTCGGCCGGGTCGTACGCCGACACAGGACACGACGCCTGGTAGGAGGAGCCGGCCGAGGGCGCGGAGGCCACGAAGTACACGTTCAGGTAGACCCGCCAGATCGCCGGATAGACCCCCGCCACGGCGTGCGCCCCCGGCTCCGGAGTGGCGTAGACGTTGTTCCCGTCGTCGTTGGTCGTGACGACGACGCCGCAGTTGTCGTGCTCCACCGCGTTGAAGACGATCGGATCGCCGGCCACCCACGCCTGGTCACCCATCCGCCGGGCCTGGAACGTCGGACGCGTCGCGAGCGCCGTGATCCGGGCGTCCTGAGCCACCAGGAGCGGGTCAACCGCCCTCGCCAACTCCTCGATGTCGTGCGCGCCCGCACCGTACTCCTCGCGGTCGGGGAAGGGCAGCAGCCACGGGTCCGTGTAGTCGGGCACCTACGCCTCCGACACCTTGATCGCCCACAACTGGGCGAAGCTGATCCGCGAGTCCGTGCTGCCGTCGAGGCCGGTGAAGCTCCAGCCGGCCGCGACCGAGTAGCGCCCGCCCGTCTCCACCATGCCGATGATCGAGCCCCCGCCCGCGCCACGAACCGACGGAACGTAGCGGACCTCCTCAGCCCAGTGGACCACGTTGCCGGGCTCGTCCCTGACGATCAGGCTGTGCGTGTAGCTCACGATGTCCGACCCGCCGGGCGATGACCACTCGCCCTTCGCGTACATCCCGATCTCCCACAACTGCCCCGGCGCGATGTACGGCAGCCGCAGGGCGATCGGCGAGACCCCAGCGTCGAAGGCGTCGGCCGTGTCCACCTGGACGGTGTTCCAGATGGTGCCGCCGTTGACCTTCACGTCGCTCAACAGGCCCTCGGTGTCGCCCCGCCACTCGACCAGGGCCATCGGCGGGTTCTCGCCGTCGTCCACCAGGGCATCGAGCACGTCGAAGCGCCCATTGATCCCCCGGGCCAGCACCTCCAACTGCTCGGCCCCGTCGCACGCCAGGTCGGTGCCGACCGGGTAGATCAGGCCCTGCGTGGCCGTGGTGCCGGGCATTGCCACCTCCTCGTCATGCCGGGCCGTACCGTTCCAGCCTCATCCGGGTGCCGGCCAGCAACGTCGTGGCCGTGGCGTTCGCCGCCGTCTGTGCCCACTGGTACCGGATCTTCCCCCCGGTGTCCCCCGTGATCAACGTGGCCTTCACCCAGATCGGCGCTTGCAGGGTGGGGAGCCCGGTCGTGGCAGCGTAGCCGGACGTGAGCCCGCCGACCGCCGGGTACGTGGTCGGGACCACCGCCACCGCGTCGGCCGTCCCGGCGTCCCACAGGTAGGACGGGGCCAGCCAGCGCCCGCTCGGGAACAACCACTGGTGCTTGAGCAGCCCCGGCCCCGAGAAGTACGTGATCAGGGCGTCCAGGCCGTAGGCGGTGTTCGGCTCGGCGTCGAAGACGAAGTTCGGATCGGTGGCGAACGTGGCGTCGTTCGTCTTCGGGTTGTCGCCGACCAGGTAGCGGTACTGCACGCTCGCGCCGCTCTCGGCCGGCACGGCGACACCGCCGCCGATCGCGCCCATGACCAGCCAGCCGGCCTTCTCGCGCATGAGCGCCACCGTGTCGCGGACCTGCGGGTTGTAGCTGGACAGGTAGCCGCAGTCCACGACGCCGCCGTTGACCAGGACGCGCACCGTCCCACCGTCGACGCCCTCGACCGTGCCGGTGCGCACCCCGTTGTCCGGCGGCAGTGCGTTGGTCACCACCTGGGCCAGGTAGGCGTTCATGCCGCTGCTGGGCGAGGTCACAGGACCGCCTCGCCCTTCGGCGTCAGCGCTCGAAGCTGTAGGGACATGTCCCCGTCTGCCGTCAGCGGCATCGAGAAGCCGCTGACGACCTGCTTCGAGCGGCGACGCCGGCCGCTGCGGTCGGCGATGTCGAACTGGATCAGGTCGCCAAGCTCCAGCGGCGGGTACGCGGTGATCGTGGCCGACCAGGACTGCGCGACCGCCTGCGAGCGTTGCAGCAGAGTGTCCCCGACGATCTGCAAGCCACCACCGCCGTAGGCGCTCTGCGCGTCGGCGTGCATCACCCGGCGCCCGAACGGGCCGGCGTAGACCAGCGGCGAGGCCGGGTCGGTGATGCGCGCCACGTACCGCTCGGGCGCCGAGCCGTCGGTCCGCTCCGACCGGACCACGACCGTGTTGACCACACCCTCGCGGCTGTACCGCAGCGAGGCCGACCGGAAGATCGGGTTCCCCGGGTCGATCGTGAGGTCGGGCAGCCCGCCGCTGTAGACCCACGGCACCGGGCGCAGCGTGAACGTCCCGTCCGCCAGCGCGTACCAGAAGCCGCCCGCGCCCGAGGCCATGTCGTCCAGCGCCTTGCCCCGGTCCTCGTCCCAGGTGAGCGACGGCAGGGCCCGGTCGGCCAGGGTGAAGGCGTCGAACTCGGCGTCAGCGACCGCCTCGGTGATGACCGACTTCACTGTCGAGTGCAGCCGGGCGCCGGCCGGGACGCCGAAGGGGAACTCGAACTGCGCGTCGGACACGTCCCCGGCGCGGTCGACGGCCGCCACGCTGCACGGCCCGAGCGTGTCCATCGCCACGCTGGTGATCGGCCCCCGGAAGACCGGCCAGACCAGCGACGGGTGGTGCGTTGCCCCGCCGATCGACACGCCCCGCCAGGCGCGGATCTCCGAGCCGAACGGGGCCAGCGGGTCGGTCAGCGCCTCCGGGAAGTACGCCGGATCCACGGACAGGTCCAGGCTGCGCGTGACCCGACTCTGCAGCGAGGCCCGCACGCTGCCGCCGAGGATCGGCAGATCGGACAGCAACTGGACGCCGCCGCGCCACACCTCCAGGCGCGTGTAGACCTCGTGCGGCCCGGCGAGGGCCCGCGCGGCGATGGGCGCCACCGGCAGCATCAGCCCGCCTCCCGTTGCAGGACGTCGACCCAGGTCTTGCCGGCCGCCTCGACGTCGCCCCAGGTCGGGTAGACGTCGCACAGGTCCTGCCAGCGGGCCGCGTCCACCCCGAACTGCAAGCCGGGCGGCTGGGAGGTCTGCACGAGCGGCAGCGTCCACAGGCGCCACGGCTTGCGGTGATCGCGGGCCAGCCGGCCCTCGGTGACGTCGCCCACGTCGACGTACATGTCGCCGTAGCCCCACTCGGCGGGTGTCTGCATGAGCAGGGCGCCGCCCGAGGAGAGCAGGGTCCGCAGCCGGTCCCGGTCGGTGAGCAGCCGCGTCACGAGCGTCAGGCCGAACGTCGGCCCCTTGCGCGGGCGCGCGGCCACGGACGGGTACGGGCTGGCCTCCACGGGGAACTGGCCGCTGGCGGATCGGTACTGGCTCGGGTCGAAGCCGACCACGTAGACCCCGCTGGTGGGATCGCACGTCGGGTCGGACACGCCCGCCGGCACGGTCGCCGACAGGTCGTGCGCCGGCCGCACGGGGTCCTTCAGCCAGACCATGCCTGACGAGGCGACCGTCACCGACCCCACGTCATCGAACGCCGCCGAGAGCACCTGCGAGGTGTCCAGGCGGTACCAGACGGGCGTATCGAGCGGAAGCTCGGTGTCGTAGAGCACCGCGCGACCGTCGCTCAGGCGCTTCAGGTCCCACGTCCCGAAGGCGTCGGTGAAGGACTCGATGCCCGACCCGTACATCCGCAGCACCGGGTCGACGGCGTGACTGGGACTGCCGTCGAGCGAGCGATGCACGTGGAAGTGGGTCGCCGCCGGGGTGTCGGAGAAGTCGATCTCCAGCCGGACCCGCCCGAAGGCCGGCTCGGTGAAGGTGGTGATCGTAGGCATCAGACCCCCCTCGTCCCGAAGGCCAACTCGCGACCCTGCTCGTTCTGCTTGACCTCTATCCGCTGGTCCACGACCCGCAGGACGCCGAACCCGTCCAGAATGGCCGTCACGTTGATCACCGGAACGCCACCGAAGGCACCCGAGCCGCGCAGAAGCTCGATCAGGCCGCTCTGCTCGGCCAGTGCGGCGGTGCGCGCCGGGTCGGTCAGCGGCAGCACGACCTCCTTCTTGTTGCGCTCGCCGAGCATCGCCAGCGTGGGCTCGTCCACGACGCCACCCCGCTCGAAGAACGACATGCGGGGCAGGCTGCCGGGGATGAAGAGGTCTATCTGGGCGATCCCCCGGTTGATCGAGCCGATGACCGCGTTGATCCCGCTCTTGACCGCGCCGACGATCTTGCCGCCGATCTCGCTGGCGAAGTTGCCGATGTTGGACAGCCCCCTGCCGATCGCGGCCCCCAGGCCGACCGCCGAGTTGTAGAGCCCGCCCGCGAAGGAGGCCACCTTGCCCGGCAGCGACGCGATGGCGGCCACCGTGTTGTCCACGCCGAGCGTCACCAACTGCTCGATGGCCGTCCAGGCGCCACCGAAGATGCCGACGATCTCGTCCCAGTAGCCGCCGATGGCGATCGCGGCGCCGGCCAGGCCGCCGACCAGGGCGGTAAGCAGGTCGATGACCCCACGGATGCCCTCCGACTCGATGAAGTCGGCCACGGCATCCTGCCACCAGCCGATAACCTCAACGATCTTGGTGATGATGGCGATCGCGCCGGTGGCCGCGAACAGAACGCCCAGCACGGCGCCCGTCAGCAGGCTGAACAGCCAGGTGTTGTTCTCCAGGAACGCGGCCAGGTTCTGTAGCAGTGGCAGGAACGCCACCAGCAGGTCCCCGAGCGCCTGGAAGAGGAACATCAGCACCGGGCCGATGACCTCGGCCATCTCGGCCGCAACCGGGGCCATCTGGATCAGGTGATCGGTCATCAGCTTGAACAGCGGCACGAGAGCCGTCCCAAGCTCGTAGCCGATCTTCGAGAAGATCGGCTCCAGTTCCTCGATTACCGGCAGCAGCATCTCGCCGAGCGCGCTCGCGAAGTCCGAGATCGGCCCGGCCAGCTTGGTCAGCAGCGACGCGACCGGCCCGAGGACCGCCCCGAGCAGCTTGAAGGCCACCGGCAGCAGCGGCATGATGACGCCGCTCAGGATGTCCGCGACGGCCGTCAGGCCCTGCCGGATCGAGTTGAGGATGGAGACGCCCTCGGCGGTCTTCAGGAAGGCGTTGACCTCGTCCAGCAACTCGCCGAGGACGCCCAGGGCGTCGTTGCCGTCGCCGACCAGCACGCCGAACACGGACGAGAAGATCCCGCCGAGGTCGGCCAGCACCGTACCCACGGCGCTCATGACCGACAGCGCCGACTCGAACATCTCGGCCAGGCCGCCTGAGGCCACCGCCTCGTTGACGCTGTCGATGAGCCCGCCGAGCTTCGACGTGAGCGCCTTCGACAGCACCTCGATGAACGGGCCGGCAGCTTCGGCGAGCCCCAGGAACATCCGCGTGAAGCTCGGTGCGAGCGTCAGGATCCGCGCGATCGAGCGCTCCAGCGGAGCGAAGATGCGCGCCAACTGCCCGGACCGGCCGGCGGCCCCGATGACCCCGGCGATCGAGGCCGCCGCCTTGCCGAAGTCGGCGGCGATTGCCGACATGACGGCTTGCAGGGCGCCGATGACGGACGGGTTCGCAAGCTCGGAGAAGGCCCCCTGGAAGGGCTTGAAGAAAGCCTCCTGCACGCTCTTGCCGAGCGCGTCGAACTGAGGCTTGATCTTGGCGACCTCACGCACGAACGCCTGTGCGCTCGGGGTGAGGTCCTTCATGGCCGCGTCCAGCGCCTCGGCATCGCCCTCGGCGACGGCCTTCATGGCCGCGCCGACACCCTTGAAGGCAGTCGAGAGCGTCTTACCTACCAGGACGCCGGTGACGATCAGCGCGGGCAATGCGGCGGCGAAGGCCCCGAGCACCTGCCCGAGTCCGGCGATGGCCGGCGCGAGTGCCGCGATCGTCTTCAGCGCGGCGGCGGCGGCCAGCGCGCCCTTGACGATCAGCGACAGCACGGGGGTCAGGAGCTTCAGCGACCGCAGCACCCCACGGATGCCATTGTTCGCAGCCGTTCCGAACCCCCGGGCGAACGCCTCGCCCGCCAGCCGGCCGGCGGCAGCCGCCGAGGCGGTCGCCCCTCGCCAGTTGATCCGGCGAAGCTCGCGTTGGATGTCCCGCTGCAACCCCCGGGCGAAGTTGCGGACGTCGGCCGCCACCTGGATCAGGGCGTTACCGAGCCCGCCACCGCCGGGCCCAGGGGACGTCATGCCCGAGATCGTACTTGGGTGGCGACTACGGGCCGATCATCTACTGCTCACCCGCGCCCACGATCCTCCGCTGGGTACCGAGCATCGCCATGAACTCGGCCTCGTCGGTCGTCTCCACCTCGTTGGCGTAGCCGGGCGGCGGCTTCTCGATCTCCCACGTGAGGCGGTCGCGGTCGGTCTGTTTCTCGCAGCCGCGCAGCCCGATCGTCTGGATCATGTCGCAGAATCCGGCCAGGGTCAGCCGCTCGGGCTGCACGCCCTCCAGCAGGAACTGCCCGCTGAGGGTCGCCCAGGCGCCGCCGTGCAGCGCGGAGTGGACGAGCCGTTGCACGGACCACCACCGCCGGCCGCCGGCCTCCTCGATCACGGCGTGGCTGGCGTCCAGAACGTCCTGCGGGGTGATGCGCCGCTCCAGCAGGTCGCGCAGGACGCGCCAACGGTCCTCGGGGTGCAGCAGGCCGGGCACCACGCGCAGCGGCTGGTCGCGCTCCAGAACCTCCAGCCAGTCGACCAGCCACAGCGCGGGGATCTCGTACGTCCAGTCGCCCAGGTCCACCTCGATCGGCGCCGCGCGCAGCGACGCGAGCGCGCTCACCGGGGGCTACCTGCGCGCGGCGGTACGGCGGCGGGCGGTCGGTCCGTGCTTGGGCGCCGCCACCTTGTCCTCGATCAACTCGGGCCAGTAGTGCCGGATGACCGCCGGCCCGATGGCGATGAACTCCTCGGCCGGGATGCGCCGTTGCAGGAGCCAGCGCTGGCAGCGGTGCGACTCACCGGGCGCCATGAGCGCGTCCAGCGCGTCGGCGTACAGGCGGACCGTCGCCATCTGGTCGTCCTCGGCGAGGTCGACCAGGCGCAGGAGCACGAGCAGTTGGGCCTCGTCGGGCTGGGTGAGGTGCAGGACCAGGGGCCTGCGTTCGGCCTCGGGGGCGTCGTCCTTGGCGTCGCGTCCGACGATGTAGCGCCAGCGCGGCGTGCCGTCGATGTCGCTCGTCTCGTCGTTCTTGTCGTACTTGATCTTGGGCTCGTCCGTCATGGCTATACAGTAACCAGGAAGTTGTTGGCGGGCGCCACCTCGACCATCGCGCGGGTCAGGAACGGGCGCGGCTTCGTGCCCGGGTGGTTGACCACCTGCCGGTAGAGCACCTTCTGACCGATCTTGAACTTCAACGCCTTCTTGTTCTTCGCCCGGATGACGTGCGGGCGCGTCCCGTCGTGGACGAACTGCGCGTACCGCACCGGGAAGGTCACCACGCCGGTCGGCCCGATGTGGGTGATCTTCACGTCCATCCGGCCCGAGGAGCGGAGCCGGCCCGTGCGGACCGGCGCCAGCACCTTCGCCCGGTTGAGGATCTGCCGGGTCACCTTGGTCACGTGGGGCAGGCTCTTGGAGATCGCGATGGCGGTCGCCCGGCCGTTGTCGATGTTCACGTCGACCCGCCCCAGCGTGATCATGCCTGCGGGTCCTCCACCTCTTCGAAGTACCCCGTCGCGAGCAACCGCTTACCCAGGTCGGTCCTCGGGTCCAGGTAGACGACCTGCCCCGCGTTCACCTCGGCCAGGTTGCGGTCCGAGCGGTACGCCTTCGCGCCCGCCGGCTTCTTCTCGGCCTCGGCCGCCAGGACCACGGCCTCGTCGGCGGACTTCCCGGTCGTCTCGGTGGACTTCTCGGCCACGTCGGCCCCCTTCTCAGCAGGTGATGTCACAGTTCGGTGCCTGGATCGTCATCTGCATCGTGCCACCCGCGCAGTTGGCCTCCACGGCCTCGGGGCTCCAGGTCCCGATCGTGGCGTTGTCCACGAGGGCGGCGATGCAGCAGGCGGCCCGGCGCAGTGCCGCCGCGTCCCCCATGATCAGGCGGGTGGTCTCGGCCCACTGTGCGCTCGTGACGATCTTGTCGGCCCGTCCGGGCGCCGAGACCGGGCGGCAGCGCAGCGCGCCAAGCTCCAGTTGGACCGCGAGCGCGGCCGGCGCACAGTTGCTCGCCCCGGACCTCGGGTTCGGGAAGTCGTCGGTCGGCGCGATCGACACGACCCTGATCCACGCCGAGCCCTCGCAGCACTCGTCCTCGACCTGCGACAGGCCCGCCGAGAAAGCCACACCCGGGCGGATCGAGACGTACCGGGGCGGGCTCTGCGTGGCCGCCATGGCGTCCTGCAGGCACGCCAGCGCGCCCGCCAGCAGCGGCCACACCGCGAGGTCCGGCAGCGCCTCCGAGGTCGTCGCCTCATCCGGTGAGCCGCCGGCAGCCGCCCCGGAGGGCACGTCCACCACGGTCACCGACTCGCCCGAGGAGATGGTGCTGGGACTCCCGCCGGCCGCCGCCGGGCCGGGGGGATCCACCACCAGCACGCCGCCCCCGACCCCGTCCGGCGAGCCACCGCCGGCAGCGCCCGAGGGCGCGTCGGCGACCACCTGGCCGGCTACTGCCGGCTCGGCCGCGCCGCCGGCCAGCGCGGGACCGGACCGGTCCGTGGCGACGATGCCCGCAAGCGCCGTGTCGGGGCTCCCGCCGGCCGCCGCCGGGCCGGCAGCGTCGACCACCTCGACGTCGGTCCCGCCGGACGGGTCCACGTCGGTGATGATCGGGGACACCCAGTAGCCGTTACCGCCGAACTGGGTGTTCGGGTAGCTGTCCGCCGCGCCGGTCGGGGTCGGGGTGACCTTGAACCGTCCGTTCTCGCCGGGCAGGCCCACCTGATAGGCCGTGATCGGGCCGTTCACCAGGCCGCCGCCCGAGAAGGTGCCGCCGCTCGCCACGTACCGATCGGCCGTGCGCATCGTGGCGTACAGCCCGTCGGGGAACAGGGCCGCCGTGACCGGAACCGGGGTGTCGAAGAGGATCTGATTACGGGCGCCGCCAACAAGCCCGCCCGGGTCCGGCTCGGAGGCCAGCAGGGCGCCCGGTGTGGCGCCAAAGGACTCGTCGGGGTTGCGCTCCCACAGAGCGACCGAGACCCCGGTGGGGGCGACGGTGGCCGCGAAGAACTCGACGCCCAGGCACCAGTAGGTCCCGCCGTCGTTGATCACAAAGCCCGTGGAGACGGCGATCGGGCCGTCCGTCTCGTTGGGCAGGCCCGGCGTCCCGGTATGGAAGACCGTCCAGGTCGTCACCCGGGGTCCCCCTTACGGGATCAGGATGTGCAGCGCGCGGAGTGCGGCGTGCATCGTGATGTCGAACGCGCCGCCGCCGCCGGTCCGGTCGGTACCGAAGTCGGTCAGGCCGAGGAGCGGCTGCGCCCCGGCCCCGACCGGGGACCGGTCGGAGAGCACGGCGTACCTCGCCGGCCCGAAAGTCGCCGCCGCCCACGTCGGATCGGTGAAGCCGAGCACCGTCGCCGCGCGGCCGACGTTCTGCCAGGTGACCCCGCCGTCCACGACGGTCTCGCCGAGGTTCGTCGGGAACGCCGGCACGCCGCCGGCCGAGGTACCGGCCGTTACCGCGCGGTACAGGTGGCCGTTGGCCGCCGCCGGCCGGACCACGTCGTCCACCAGGTAGGCCGTGGCGTTGGCCCGCTGCACGCCCCAGGCCGACCCGAGGGTGGTCGTGATCGATTTCGCGGCGACGGCCAGACCGCCCGAGGTGTACCCGCCGCCGGTCGCCAGTTCGTTCGTGAGGTCGGCCACGTAGTCGTGGGCGTCCAGGTCGGGCGTGTAGCTCGCCGAGTGGAGGGTCAGTCGCAGGTCGTCGCTGTCCCAGTCGACTTCCTTGTTCATGATCTTGCCGAGGGCCTGCCGGTACCAGCGCATGACGTCTTCCTACCGCATCGTCGGGAGATCGAGGGACAGCACGCGCGGCCGGGCGCGCAGGCCGTCCGGGTTCAGGGCCCGGATCACCTGGTCCACCTGCTCGAACCCGGTCAAGCCCTTGTCCAGATAGTCCTCTGTGGACAGTAGCTGCACGTCCACACCCTGCCGTGAGATCGACGTGATCCGCGAGGGCAACTGACAGTCCCCGCCGAGCCGCGCCTTCGCCACCTCGCAGGCGTAGACGCCCGCCGCGTTGTTGACCACGATGGGCACCGGGACGCCTTGCAGGTAGCTGACCTGCCACGTGCCGGGCTCGGTGGGCGCCAGCCCGAGGTCCTGCTGCTGCGGCCAGGCCGCGTCGCCCATCCGGACAAGAATGTCCCCGTCCAGCCGCCAGCCCGGCGCCGGCACCACGGCGCCGTCCACCAGAATCTCGGTGACCGAGTCGACCGGGCCGGGCAGTGTCACGCTGGAGGGCTCGCACCCGCAGCCGGACTCACATCCGCAGCCGGACACCTCGAACGGCAGCACGCCACCGGACCCCGCCGGGCTCCAGAGCGACCAGTAGCGGTCCACGGGATACGTCCGGTAGAGGACGGGGTTCAGGGGCACACAGGGGCGCACGACGCGCTCGCAGAGCCCGAACCGGCGGCCGGTGGCCGCCCACAGCACCACCGTGGCGAACTCGGTGGCGTAGTCCCGGACCGCCTGGGAGGCGTCGTTCCAGTCGGTGCAGGTGGAGGTGTCGGGGGCCCAGCCCGAGCACGGGGTTCCTGCCATGATCACCTCCTGAGCGGACGGAAGGGGCGCCGCCTCGCGGCAGGCGCCCCTTCATCGTGGCACCTACGTGGCGATCGCCAGTTCCGTCGAGCCGCACGCGGCGGTCGGCGGGGCCAGGTTGGTCACCTGCAGGTGCCGGTGGTCGGTCGACGCGATCGCCGTGAGCAGCTTCGCCGGGGCCGGGGCGGGCACCGTGTTGCGGATGTTCGCCCAGCCGACGCCCCACGGCGAGTTACTGCGGGTCCGGCCGCGCACCGAGAAGGACGCCGCCGCGTTCTCGATGGTGACGTCACCCGGCACACCGTTGGTGATCCACGGCAGCAGCATGTAGCCGTACTTCGCCGTGCCGCCTGCGCAGGCACCCGCGCCCGCGAGGTCGGTCCACACCTCGATGGCGTAGTTCCCGTACACGCCTTCCCGCAGCCGCATACCCACGTTGTTCGGGGTCGGCGTGGCGTCGTCCAGCACGAGCGGCGAGCCGGTCATGAAGTTGTGCGCCTCAACGTCGACCTCGCACAGGTTGACCACCACGTCGATCCACTTCAACTGCGGAGCGCCCGACTCGTTGACGCACAGTTCGCCGTTGGCGTTGACGACCTCGTACTCATCGGGGTCGCGCCAGTTGAGCGTCTGCTCGATCGAGACGAAGCCCTTCGTCGTCACGACCTGGTTGACACCCTCTGTGAACGCCCCGCACTCGGTGAGCTTGGTGATCCGCATCACCTTGCCCCTGAAGGGCTTCAAGCACTCGGTCGCCATCGCGCCCTACTCCTTGTTGTCCGTGTCCGACTTGGCCTTGGCCGCCTGGCGCCGGCTCCGCGAGGACGCGGTCGCCTGCGTCGCGCCCGCGTCGCCTGTGCTCCCGTCGTCCAGCCGGGACACGTGGCTGGAGGTGAAGCCCTCGGCCAGGTCGTCCGGCATGGAGAAGACGCCACCGCCCGGGACCCCCGGTCGGGGGTACCACGCGACCTCGGAGGCGCGGTCCGGTCCCGCGTGCTCCAGAAGGGCGCGGGACACCTCTTCCTGGTTCTCGTCCGGTCCCATCACGTACTCGGCCATTTGGTCCTGCTCCTTACCCTCGGGTGACCAGTGTCGACGCCGCCCCGCATTCGACCGCGATGGCGTAAGTCCGCATCGCGAACAGCCCCCGTTGGTTGTTCACCTTGTCGAGCACCTGGTCTGGCGGCGACACGAAGACGTCGTTACGCCAGATGATCACACGACCGGTGGCCCACATGTATTCGGTGGACGCGGCGACCGCCTCGTCGGCCGGGCCGGTACCCCCGTAGCCCCGCCCGAAGACCACGCGCGAGCCGGCAGCGGTGCGGGGCACGTCCGCACCCGGGGTGACCTGCCCCCGGTCGGCCATGTAGGCGGCCATCCGGACCCGGGCATGGATCAACGGCTCGCCGCCGTAGACGGTCGCCATCTGCTGCTCCAACAGGGACACCGCCTCGACCACGTCAGCCGAGGCGGCCACGGCGACCGGGCTCAACTGGCCCACGACGTCGTCCACCCCGTCCACGCCGGCCGTGGCACCCCAGAAGGCGCGCTCAACCGCGCGGGCCTCGGCCACGGCGAGGCGGGCCCGGACACGACGCTCGGCCTCCTCGGCGCTCTGGCTGAAGGTGCCGCACACCTGCGAGGTGTAGACGTTGAAGACGAACGCCTGCACCAGCCCGTCGCCCGTGTCCAACTCGATCGCCGGATAGGGCGGCTCCTGGCACGGCGCCGGGTACAGCCGGGCCTCGCCGCACGAGTCGGCGAGGTACGTGGCGCCGGCCGTCTCGGCGTGCGCAGGCAGCGGCAGCGGCCCCACGGCCGCCTCCAGGAGCCCGCTCGGCAGCGCGGGCAGGCCGATGGGGTCGATGACCATAGCCGGGATCGGCACGGCCGCCCTCCTCTCTTTCGAGTCGGGAGCGCGCCCCTATCGCGGAGGGGCGCGCTCCTCGCGCCTACGCGGTCTGGTTGATCTCGCGGATGTTCGAGTAGGGGATCAGGACCACCCGGTCCTCACTGAACCCGGTGTCGTGGTACTTGATCACGACGTACTGGTCCCGGAAGTCAACCTCGATAGCTTCGATTGCCCCGGTGATCCCGCCGATCGCTGCCACGGGGACCACGCGGATCGTCGCCGCCTGGTTGAACTCGATCGTGGTTACGTCGGTCGCCATGATCAGGAGGCGTCCGTCATCGCGATCGCGGCCGAGGTCACGCCGTTCGGCTGGAAGCCGAACCGGACCAGGCGGGACTCGAAGCCGCGCTTCGCCACCAGGATGCCCTCCTCGGTGAACAACTGGACGTACTGGTTCAGCACCAGGTTGGTGCTGTCGTACACGGTGTCCAGCCGGATCACGTCGGCGACGCCGGCCACGAAGGTGCCGGCCGCGTAGATGATCATGTCCACCGTGCGCGGGGGCACCCGAGTCAGGGTCGAGCCACCGAACGAGACGGTCGCCGAGCCGCCCGAGTAGACGTCCTGCCAGTCGTAGAGCCACTGCACGCGGGCACCGCGCATCCGCATCCAGCCGTCGATCATCTGGTTCGTGATCTCGAACGCCTCTTCGGCGCTGGTGCCGGTGCGCCGCTGCACGTCCGCCCGGATGACCAGGCGCAGCCACGACGGAAGCAGCACCTCCAGCATCGCGTCGTCGGCCATCCGGTGCTTGTACCGGTAGTCGGTGATCTGGATCTCGGTGATCCAGAGCAGCCGCGAGGCCAGCGACACGTCGTCCGTCTCGACCGACAGCGCGACCAGGGCCGCCGCGTCGTAGTTGACCAGCGTCGAGCCCGCCACGACCTGCGCGATCTTGAAGGCGTTCATCTTCCGGCGGTGCGCGACCATCGCGCCGCGCGTGAAGCGCGCGACCATCTCCGGGTAGCCCCGGTCCTGCAGGAACGCGCCGGTGATGCAGACGCCCTCGACCTCCAGCCGCTTCTCCGTGAAGGAGGGACACGGCACCACCATGCAGGTCTTCGGCGTGGCCGCGATGACCTGCGCCTCGGTCTGGTGGAAGTAGCCGGTGCCGGCCCAGATGGCCGAGAAGTCGGGGCCCGGGGTGAACTGGATGCCGCCGCGCGAGATCTGCACCTCGGGCAGGTCCAGAATCCCGGAGGTGCCGTTCTCCAGTTCGAACAGGTCGTACAGGATCTCGGACGGGGCGCACCAGCCGGCCGCCGCGACCAGCGAACCGCCCGGCAGGTTGCCCTGGCTGGCCGCGTTGTCGATCTTGCTCATTGCGGAGTACACGTCATCGCTCGGGGTGATCCGCTGCTCGGCCGGGTAGTTCCGGCGGAACTGCACGACCGGCGCCTTCAGGTAGGCGTTCTCTCCCGGGTTGCCGAAGTTCGCGATCGACTCTTCGAGGGCGACCGCGATGTCCATCACGGTCGAGAACTCGGTGCCGGCCGCGATGTTCGCCTGGCCCGCCGCCGCCAGCGCCCGCGTGTGCGACTCGCGCTCGGACGTACCCCGGACGGTCTGGCCGGGCTGGGGTGCGTGCTTCGCGACCGCCGCGACGCCCGGTCGCGAGGACGCCTGGACGCCCTTCTTCTTGGCCTTCTTCTTGGGGTCGGCCTCGTCGTCCTCGTCCTCGGTCTCGTCCTCCCCGGCCTCGTCGCCCTCGGCCTCGGAGGCGAACGCGGCGGCGGCGGCCTGCTGGCGCTGCGCGGTGCCCGTCGCGGAGGCGGCCTGAGCGATGCGCTCGGTGCGGACGTCGGCGACCTGGGTCACGACCTCGCCCAGGCGCTCCAGGGTCGCCAGTTGGCCCTCGTCCAGCCGGGTGCCGGCCTCGACCAACGCCACGAGCGGGGCACCCGCGCTGCGGGCCTGGCCTTCAAGCTCGGTGAGCGCGTCATCGGACAGCGCGGAGAAGTCGGTCGGGATGGTGAAGGTGATGCCGTCAGTGTCGCTCATGTGGGCAGCCTCGCCTGCTGGAAGCTCACGCCGGTCGGCCCACAGCCAGCGCCCGTCACGTCTCGTGGACACGGTAGCACCAGGCGCGGCTGATGATCGGCCAGCGACGCCCAGGCTGGCTGCCGACCGCCGCTTGACGGAACAAGTAAGCGACAAGTAGTCTGTACGCCACACACATACAAGGAGGAGTCATGCCCGAGATTGACGGCAAACCGGCCACCTTCATCCGTGACGACGTAGAGGACGTCATGTTCCGGGACGAGGAGGTGCGCTGGCACGGCGGCGGCGCCGAGGGGCGCGGCTACGTCTACCCGGGCCGGCAGATGGTGGCCGGCAACTACCCGCACCCGCACGCCGAGGTGTGCGAGGACTACAGCGGCACCGGAGAATGGGTCGCGAACGGCCGCGTCCTGGTCTGCCGTGGCTGCGGGCTGGACTGCACGTGAGGCCGAACTACCTCGTGAGCCTGGTCTACTTCCTGGCGACCGTCGTGGCCGTCAGCTACGCCGCCGAGAAGCTGACGCCGCTCGTCTACCCCGAGGCCGGCTTCGTGGGCCTGTCCGCCGGCCTGCTCGTCCTGGCGAACCGCGCCTACCGGGGGCACCCGTGAGCGCCCTGACCGACCGCATCGGCGGGATGATCGCCGACTGGCAGGCAACCCGCGCGGCGCTGCGCGAGATCGAGGAGCGCGAGCACCCGGACATCACCGACCGGCACGGCCGGGTCTGGGTCTGGCGCAGCGGCGACCTCTACGCCCACGACGCCACGCTGGCGATGCCCCGGGACTTCGTGACGCACCCGCGCCTGGGCCTACCGAGAGCGGAGTGCGCCGACAACCCGAACTACTGGCGTCTCTGCGCGACCTGCCGGTCCGAATGGCCCGGCCCGGTCCAGTTGGAGCTATTCGAAGGATGGGGGCACCGATGAGCGTGATCCTGCTGCACGGCTCGGCCTGTCCGCACCACTGCGTGTGCAACGGCACCCACCTGTCGCGCCGCTGCTGGTGCGCCGCGCCGTGGAAGCCACCGGTGCGCCGGTCGTGGCTGCGGGGCCTGCGGGTGCGGCTGCTCGGGGGCGGTCGGCCGCTCGGGTACTTCGACTGTCCGCCGGCCCTGCGTCGGCGGATCTGGGGGGAAACCGGCAGGTGGTAGCCGCTTGACGGGGGCGGCAAGCGTGGGCTAGTCTGTACATGTCACACAGACAAGGGAGTTGATCCAGATGACCTACGCAGCCACCCCCGCAGCCTTCAGCTACGCGATCAAGCTGACCACCCAGGCGGTCCCGAACCCGGCCCAGCGCCTGCCGCTGCTGCGGGAACTGGCCGGCATGAACGGCCCGGCCCTGAGCAAGCGGATCGACCTCCTGAAGGCCCAGATCCGGATCAACACCACGAAGGTCGCCGCGACCGCGCCGGCCGCGCAGCCGGTCCCCGGTCACTACATGATCGACGGGGCGCACATCGTGATCAAGGTCAGCAAGTTGACCAAGTTCGCCTACGTCCTGAAGGACGGCTGCTACCTCGGCAACAAGCACGCCGACGCGAAGGCCATCCTCGCCGACGTGGCCGCCAACGGTCAGACCTACGCCGTTGCCTACGCCGCGAAGACCGGCAAGTGCGGGGTCTGCAACACCAAGTTGACCGACCCCAAGAGCATCGCGGCCGGCATCGGCCCCGTGTGCGCGAAGAAGTTCTGACCGACCCGGCCGGGCGGCGCGAGCCGCCCGGCCACAGAGAGGTGACGAGATGCAGCGAGTGACGTACGTCGTCCACCTGGACGTACCCGAGCACGAGGCGATCGCCGACGCGCGGCGCGCCCTGGAGGACGCCCTGGAGTCGCTGGTGGTCAACGGCCGGACCGTGGACTACCGGCACGTGGGCAGCGGTTCCGGCCTGCCCGAGGCCGACCTGTGAGCCGGGAGCGGGCGCCGCGCGAGCGGCTGCTGCTCTGGATTGTCGTGATCGTGACGCTGGTCGGCCTCGCGTGGGCCTACCTGGAGGGAAGGTAGCCGTGCTGGACACCCGGTGGATCTGCGCCGGCCTGGTGGTGCTCGGCGTGCTGTACGTGGTGGGGATGCTCTGGAAGGTCCGCCGCGACGGCAAGCGCGACATGGACAGGAATCGGGCCTGGTAGGACCGCTTGACATGTGCGGCAAGCGCGTATAGGGTCGACATACAGAACGAGGGTACGGAGGAGGGGTCATGGAGTCGATGTTCGAGCAGTACACGTCCGTAACGGGGGTCCACCTGGCCCTGCGGTCCAGCGCCCGGCGGGACATCCCGTGCGCCGCGTGCGGGCGCCGGGACGCGCTGGTCTACGCCTGGCCGCTGGGTGACTCGATGGGGCACCGGTGCGCGGTGTGCATCGTGAAGGAGTCGGGCGGCCAGGAAGCCGCTTGACAGGTCTGGCAAGCGGCGTATAGGGTACACGTACACACACAGAGGAGATGGACATGAACGTGAAGCACAAGGGCCTGAGCTACGTCTGCGACGAGGGCACCCTCAGCCGCTACACCGTCTTTCTTGAGGGGCGGCGCGTTCTGGACGTCCTGGTGGACAACGCCGTGGCGCTCGACGCCGACGAGTTCCCGGGCGTGACGCTCGACGTCGGGTGCTCGCTGCACCGCATCATGATCGCCCCGGTCGGGGCGATGGCGGGCTTCGCCCAGGAGACCAAGGGCGCGGCCGTCAGGGCCCCGCACTTCGAGCCGGACGCCAGCGGCGCCGCCGGTATCCACCAGCACATCGTGAGCAACAGCGTCACGAGCTACGTGTGGCCGCGTCTCGCGCACCTGCTGGCTCGCGTGTACGGCCCGCCGCTCGCCTCCTGACGGCTCCAGGGGCCGCCCGCACTGGCGGGCGGCCCCGAGTGCCGTCAGGGCGCCGGGAGGCCCCCGGACCGGCGACGACCACGACCAGCACACGAGGAGGACGAGATGGACCCGGACGAGACGCTGGGGCTGCTGCGCGAGAAGTGCGCCGAGGCCCTGGCCGAGAGCGGCGCAAAGCGCACGGACCTGGTGGACGAGATCGCCGAACTGTTCGACGGGCTCGACAACTGGCTGACCAAGGGCAACTTCCCGCCGGCCGCATGGCGCGGCGCCGAGACGGAGGACCACCGTGCCTGAAATCCCCTACATCCCCGGCGGGTTGCCGGGGCGTCCGCTGCCGCCGCAGTTCGGTCCCCGGCCGGACGCCCTGAGCAGGCCCGAGATCGATCGGCAGATCGAGGCGCTGACGGCGCGGCTCGTCCGACGTGTGCAGAACCTCGGCCTGGGAGTCGTCAACGGCGTGCTGGAGGTGGAACAGGCGGCCCAGACGCTCGCCGCGATGATGGCGGGCGCCCCGCCGGCTCGGGCACGGGCGGCCACGATCATCGCGGAGACGCTGCTGGACGTGGACGAGCGCGAGTCCCCGGACTTCTGGGGGACGGACCTCGGCGCGGCCATGGCCCGGGAGATCGGCTTCTGTCACCCGAACCCCACCCGGCAGGTCGCCGCCGCCGTGCTGCGCGTCACGCGCAGCGCCGTCGGGCAGATGGTCCAGCGCGGGGTGCTGGTGGGCACGGACGCGGGAGTCACCCACCTGTCGCTCCAAGAGGCCGCGCTGACCCGGTGGCCGCGCGAGTCCGACCTGGACGGTGCGGAGGCGTAGGTGCGTCCCGAGCCTTACTTCGGCCGGTGCTTCACCTGCGGGCAAATGGCGGCGACGTGCCGCGTCACGAGACGCTGCGAGGCCCCCCTCCCGTCGGAACGGGGGGAGGGATTCCCGCAGCCCGAGAAGCCGGCCCGGCGCTCGGGTGAGCTTGCCCCGCTGCTGTCCGGGGAGGAGTGCGACGCCTGCGGCGTGTGGCCCGACCCGGAGGAGCCGTGCGGATGCGCCCCGCTTGACGCCCCCGGCAAGCGCGTATAGGGTGGATGTACACACACCACAGGAGGAACAGATATGTGGATCTTGACCAGCTTCGGGGCCTTCATGCCGGCCCTGCGCCCGCCGGACACCGTCGCCGAGGGCGACGACCAGACCCTCCAGGTCCGCGCCCGGCGCCCGATCGACCTGGACCGCCTGCGCGAGCACTACATGAGCGACCTCGGGCCGACCTACGCGATCAAGGACACGGACTACCAGTTCCGCGCGCACTGCACGCCGGCCGCGCTCGCGAAGGCAGTGGCGCTCGTTGCCCTGGACATCGACTACGTCAAGTTCAAGCCCACGACCTCGGACGTCTGGGGTGACGATCAGTTGCACCACGCATACCTGGGCGTGTGGCACGTCCTGGCCGAGACCCTCTCCCCCGGCCGTCGTCGGCCCCGGAGGCCCCCGGCGCGGCGCGAGGTGTACGGCCCGTGAGCCGGCGCGGCCCGCGCGGACGGGTGGTGGACGGGCTGACCCACATGAAGCAGTTGCTCCGGGCCGCCACCCGCCGGTGGGTGATCCGGATGACCGTCCACGAGGAGGGCGTGGGCTGGCGACCGCGCCGCGAGGACGAGAGGCCCGAGAACAACCCGGCGTACTGGGCGTCCATCTACTCCGACATGGGGGTCGTGATCGGCGAGGCCGAGTCGATTCGCACGCTCGCGGAGCGCGAGTACCGCCGGACGCTCGCGAACCGCGAGGAGTAGCCCCACCTGGACCAGGCGCCCGTCCCGCGACTTCGCGGGGCGGGCGTTCTGACGACTACCCCCCGAGCACGACCGCCAGCGTCCCGGTCACGATCACGGCCAGCACGATGCCCCCGATGAGCCAGCCCGGCCACTGCCGGCGCAGCGGCACCGTGCCCTCGTCCTCCTCCACGCGGGGACCGTACCCTGGCCGCATGGCTGACGACCTGGACCCGGAGGCGTGGACCGGCGAGACGACCTCGATCACGCTGGACCCGGAGAGCTTCGCCAACATTAAGGACTACTGGGTGCGAGGCGAAGGCGCCGCGAAGATCCGCTGGGGCACCGATGGCTCGTTCAAGCGCTGTGTCCGCAAGCTGCGCAAGCACTTCCCCCAGGACCCGGAGGGGCTGTGCGCCAACATGCACCACGAGGCCACGGGCGAATGGCCGGCCGAGAAGCCGATCCCGTCCTGAGTGTCGTATGTCCAGGTGGACGACGGGTTGGCGCTGCCCTGGAGCCCCGAGGGGCGCCGGCCGCTCTGACCGGAGTTTCACCGGGCCGCAACACCGAGCGCCCCTCGGGGGCTTGCGCCGGGACGGGGAGAGGTGGCGGACGAGCGACCGTACCCGCCCCGGCTGATCAGGAGCGGACCGGGGCGATCGACTTGACGATGCCGCCGGTCCTCGCCGCGTACACGTCCGCCTCAGCCCGGCTCGCGAACCGCTTCACGCCCGACCCGTCGGCCGGCGCGACCTCGAATCGGTCGCCCGCCTGCGCGCCGCTGCATCCACACGCCATCTCGTCCGCCTCGCATTCAGGGTCCGGGCCGACACCCTGAGGCGCCGGCTCCACGGTTCAGGTTACTTCGAGCCGAACGGCGCGGCCTTCTTGCCGCCGAACGGCTTGCCCTTCGCGGCCTTCTTCTTCTTGCAGTCCTCGTCGTCGTCATCGCAGTCGGGTTCGTCGGCCTTGCGCTTCGCGATCTTCTCCTTGATGAAGGAAGGCATCCCGAACACGCCCACGGCCTGCTCCACGCGCAGCCGGTGACCGGCCTCCTCGGCGGTGTCGGCCGCCGACCGGAAGGTGCTGACGGCCATCACGGCGCGCTGGCGTCCCGAGCGGTCGGCGTCGAGCGCGGCGGCCACCGCCCTCTCCACCATCCCCTCGATGTCCACCTGGCCGACCTCTGCGACCTTCTCGGAGGCGAGCGCCCCGGCGGCCACGAGCGCCTGCGGCACGCCACTGGCGACCCGGGCACGCGGGATCGGGAAGCCGGGCGTGTTCACGGCGAGCGCCCCGATCAGTTCGAGGCTGCCGCCGATCCGCCGCCAGTCACCCGACGGCGGGTGCCGGCGCAGCGCGGCTACCTGGACCTCGTCCACGCCGGGGACGAGTGAGCCGGCGATCCAGATCCCGTGCTTGTCGTCGCCCGCGCGCACCTGCGCCACGCACGTGCCGGCGTCGTCGTAGTGGGCGATCGCCGCCTGGAAGCCGAGCCGGGTGTCCGCGTGTCCGCCGCCGAGCGTCACCCGGCCGACCGCGACCTGCTCGCCCTCGGCCGTCACGACCTCGCCGGTGTGGAAGTAGGCGTACTGCGCGCTGCTGCGCGGCGCGGTGACGCACGACCCGGGGAAGCCCGTGTGGCAGGTGCGCCAGTCGGCCAGGTGGCCGTACACCCGACCCTCCGGGGTCACCGTGAGCGGGGTCGGCCGGTCCAGCTTCGGGTTGTCGAACCATTCGGCCGGCGGCGGGCCCTGCATGACGCCAGCGCTGGCGGTCATCGCCCCCTCCTCGTCGTACTCGTCGTCCTGCGGGACGTTCAGCAGGGCGTTGAAGCGCTCGCGCAGCGCCGCCGCGTCCTCGTCGGACACCCCGGGCGGGGTGCCGCCGTAGTCGAGCGCCCGCAGCGCGAACTGGACGGCCTCGCGCACCACGACCAGGCGGCCGTCCACGTAGTCCCTGATCGGGTAGTAGCGGGCACCGTCGTCTCCGGTGATGGCGAAGGTCTGCCCCGCCGTGTCGAGCAGGTCGCCCTCGGCCAGGCGCAGGGAATGTGCCGGCCTCCAGTCGGGCACGGAGACGACGGTCTCGAAGCCGGCCGTCGCCGCCGTCAGGACGGCCTGGGCCGCCGCGTACGACTCGGCGTCCACCTGGGACAGCGTGATCTTGCGCGTCTCGGCGAACGCCGGGATCTGCACCAGTGTGGTCGCGCTGATGCGACCCTTCGTCACGTCGATCTTCGGGCGCCCCTCGGGGTTGCCCTCGGGCGCCGGCTCGCGCACGGCGTACTCCATGTCGTCCAGGTCGACGGACGGCCCGATGGCGCCCTTCTCCAGCAGCAGCCGGGCCTCGGCCACGTCCTCGGCCAGCCGGGGCAGTTGGGCCGGATCGGGGTCGAAGAGGATGCCCGTGGCGTAGGCCCCGTCGGGCCGGTACTCGATCGTGTCGACCGTGCCGACCACGACCACCGACTTGTGGCCGCCGTCGTCCTGGCGGTGCCAGCGCAGCGGGACGGGAAGCTCCCGGTGCGACAGGGCCGAGCCGGCGAACCGCCGGCCGTCGCCCGTCTCGATATCGAAGGGCGCGATCATGCCGGCCCACCGGGTCAGCGTCGTGCCGCGCGGGTCGATCATCGCGTCGGGCATGGTCTCAGGATCAACGTCCACCTGGGCGAACGTGTCGGTGCTCAGGTCGCAGCCGCAGTCGGACATCTCTCGGGACCTCTCCTACTCGGGCAGGGCGTAGCCGGGCGGCGGCTGGCGCCACACCTCGGGCGGCAGCGCCGGGTTGTCGTCCGCCGGCATGACCAGGATCTCCAGCGGCCCCGCCTCCATGCGCTCGGCCACGGCGGCCGGGCTCATGTCCGGGCCGTCGTCATCAGACTGCGTCGGCGCATCCGTCGCCATCGCAGATCACCTCCACGTCCAGGTGGCGGGCACCGTTCTGGTACCCGTTGTCGGCAACGATACGGAACCGGGCGCCCCGGTTGAGCAGGATCTCGGCCTCGCTCGTGAAGGCGCTCGATCCGCCCAGGTTGATCGCCCGCGTCCCGGCCGGCATGTGGATTCGCATCACCACGGCGTCCGGGCTACCGGCGCCCGCGAATCCGCGAGCGGTGCTCATGTTCACCGAGGACGAGGAGTACGCCAGGTCCCGGAACTCGGCGCCGGACCAGTTCTGGTCGCGCCGCTCCGACCACAGCGCGCCGAACACGTGCGGCCCGCCTCGGATGCCCCGCAGTGTCGTGATCGGGGCCGACAGGCGCGACTCGTTGAAGGCCGTGTCCATGTGGGCAACCTGGTCGGCCGCCGAGCTGGCGCCCTTCGGCTTCGCGCTGGGCTTGCCCTTCTTGCGCAGGTGGCCGTTGATCGCCGTGGAAGAGGCCGTGTAGGCGTAGAGCGAGGAGCGCTCGGGAGTGCCCTTCGGCCACTTCGACATTTGGTTGGGGACCGTGGCCGCACTCTTGTCGTTGGCGCTGGCCTCGACGCGGTTGTTGTACTCCAGAACCTGCTGTTCCTGGCCGTCGAGCACGACCTGGGAAACCCAGCCGGGCTTCGCCTTGTAGATCTTCTGCTTGTTCTTCGTGCCGCCGAGCTTGACCGCCTCGGGCTTGGTCGTGACCGGCGTGCCCAGCGGGCCCTTGTTCTTGCGGGCCTCGATCAGGTCGTTCATCTGGTTGATGATGTCCTGGCGCCGGGCGATCAGCTTGTCCGCCAGCGCCTTGTCGCCGCCCTGGGCTGCCACGATCTCGCGCACCCGCTCGGGGGAGACGGCCTCCACCTGGCGCATCGAGTCGATCAGTTCCCCGTCGGACATACCGCCGAAGACCTTCGCTGCCGCCGGGTTCATCGACGGGTTGCGCAGCGTGTCGATCTCGCCGACCGTGTTGCCGAACTTCGAGCCCTTCGGGCCGCCCGCACCGCCGAACTCCATCGCCCCCCCGGCGTCCACGCGATGGACCGTCCCGTCGGGGCCAACGAGGACGTTGTTGAACGAGGTGCCGACGACGTCCCAGTTCGCCAGCCAGGCGTCCATCGCGAATCCGCGCCGCACCGCCGCGACATGGGCCGGATTGTTGATATCGAACGGCTTGGCACCCTCGATGATCGAGGTGGAGGTCGAGACGCCGGTGAGGTCATCGACGGGGGCGGTCGGATGCACGGACACCGCCGGGATGGCGACGCCCGCCTCCCGGTAGAGCGCGGCGGCCGTCGCCTCGTTGCGTGCGTGGGCGGCGGACTTCTGCTGCTTCACGTAGTGCTTCGCGCCGTCGGGGGTCTGGTACGTCCCGCCGGGGTTGTAGCCGCCCTGCTTGCCGATCTTCTTGGCGCCGGTGAGGTCGGGGACCTTGGCCTGCGAGAGCGGCTTGAGCGGCTGCGCGGGCGGCACGAGCGGGGGCGCCTTGATCGGGGCTGCGGCCGGCGCCGCGCCCGGGTTCACCCCGGTCCCCTTGCCTCCCGCCCCGGCACCGCCGCCCGGGGTGACGACCGGGGGGGCGTCCTCGGCGAGCAGGCCGGTGATGTGGTCGTGCAGCAGCGCGGCCTTGTAGTCCTTCAGGGCCGGGCTGTCGCCGGGGAAGCCGTTGGCCTCCTGGGCGTTCTTGGCGTCGGCGAGGATCTCGTCAACGACCTCCTTGACCTTGCCGGCCGCCCCGCCGGGCTTGTCCGCGTCGGCCTGGATCGCCGCGATCCAGTCGGCGTGCAGCTTGTTCAGCAGCTTCCCGTACGTGGGGACGTCCAGGTCGGCGCCCAGGTCGAGCCCGGTCGTCTTGAGGATGTTGGCCGCCTGTAGCCCCGCCATGCCGGCGGCGAGCTTCATCACGGCCTTGTTCACGTCGTCCTGCGACTGGGCCGCCGCCAGCGACGCCTCGTACTCCAGGGTGAGGTCGACCATGGTTCCGGCGTTGGTGATCTGCGCGTCAGTGCCGGCCGGGATGGGTACCTGCCCGGCGAACTTCGGGTTCAGTTGCTTCGCGTGGCCGCCGGTCGGTGGGCCGGCGTCCGTGACGGCGGCCTCCAGGTCGGCGTCCTTCGTGGACTTGGCCGGCGCGGAGGGGGAGCCGGTGCTGCCGAACCCCGCGCCGTCACCGTTGTTGAACGCCTGCTTCGCCTTGATCTTGAGCTTGGTGACGCCCCCCTTCGGCTTCGAGACGCTTTCCAGGTAGCCCTTCTCCGGGAACTCCCCCGTCAGGATTCCCTGCAGGATCTCGGCCGCGACGGCGTTGACCAGTGACTCGTGGTGCATCGCCGGGATGGTGCCGGCCGCCGGGCCCAGCTTCTTGGCGATCGCCGCCTTCGCGAGCGCCTTGGCCGCCTCGGCCGCCTTGGCCTCGGGATCCGCCCCATCCTTGATCAACTGGGTCAGCGAGGAGTTGGCCTTCTGCACGGAGTCCGGGTCCAGTTCCTTGCCCGTCAGCTTCGCGTAGCCCTCGGCGATCTTGGCGCTGATGTGCGCCGCCTGCGCATCGGGCGTCGGCTTCCCGGCGAGCGGCCCCTGGCCCGCCGGGGGGATGTTCGCTGCGGCGGGCGTCCCCCCGGCGGGGGCAGCCTGAGTCTCAAGCCCCGGCACGGAGGCGGTCTTGATCGACTGCACGACGTCGTCGGCGTCCGGCGTGTCACCGGTCTCCAGCGCCTTCGCGCCCTGGACCTTCGACGGCTTCATCGCGTCGGCGAACTTCTTCAGGTCCGCCCCGCTCTTGCCCTTCAGGTTCTTGATCAGGCCCTTGGCGCTGGGCGCGTTCTCCGGGTCGGACAGGGACGCCTGAATCGCCCCCGAGACGACGTCCTGCACCGTCTTCTGCTGCTCAGGGTTGAGCCCCTTACCGTCCGCCGCCAGCGCGGAGGTGAAGCCCTGCGCCTTGCTGTCGGCGTAGTCCTTGATGACCTTGTCGCGCTCGGCCTGCGTCGTGGCGGCGTTGAGGCTGGCTTCCAGAACGCTGGTCTCGACCGCACTGGTCGGCACGCCGTAGACCGCCTCGTCAATCTCGGCGTAGGCGTTGACGACCGCCTTGTTCTTGGTGACGCCGCCGGCACCCGCGCCGCCGCCGGCAGGACCGGGGGCCGTGGCGTCGCCGTCGGGCTTCTTGGTGGCCGCCGCCTTCGCCGCGTCGAGCTTCTTGCTCTTGACCTTGAGCTTCTTCTGGACCTCGGCGTGGAACTCGTCGGCCGAGATGGCGCCGGACTTGCGCATCGCCACCAGTTCGGCCAGCGACCCCGGGGGCGGGTTCGCGTCGCCGTTGTTGAGCATCCCCTCAAGCTCGGCAGTGAGCAGCTTCTCGAACTTCTTCTTCCCCTGCGGGCTGAAGCCGTCCAGGCCGTCGGGGTTCTGGGCGACCGCCACGGCGGCCACGTTGCTCGCGGTCTTCGCGATGATCGCGGGCTGATTGTCGGTGAAGCCCTCGGCCTGGGCCTTGGCCTTCGCGTTGGCCTTGGACTTCTCGATCGTTGCCGGGTCGGTGGAGGTCAACTTGAGGATGCCGCCGGCACCGGTCGCCAGCTTGTCGGCATCCTCGTCGGACAGGGCGCCCGAGGGGAGTGCCGGCGCGGCGGGCGGCGGCGGGGTGTAGTCGTGGCCGACCGCCTCGGCGATAGCTACGTCGTGGTCCGGGTCGCCGGGCTCGCCAGGGATGGCCGAGAGGGCCTTGTCCAGCTTCTTCATGTTGACGGCCGGCTTACCGGCGATCACGTTCTTGACGTCGGACTGGATCGCCGCGTCGTAGGCGTCGGCGACCTTGGCGTGCAGTTCGGCCTGCTCGTCGCTGTCCACCTGGACGTGCTTGCCGGCGTGGCCGGTCGCGATGGCAGCCGACAGGCCCGCCACGGTCTTCGCGTACTCGGAGTCCGGGCCGGTCTTGCCTGACTCGTTGTCCGCCGCGAGGGCCTGGAGGATCTGCGCGCGGGCATACTGCCGGTACTTCTGCTGGGCCGCCTTCGACTTCAGGTTGCCGGCCGCAACATTCGCCGCGAGCAGGGCGGACGCGCGCTTGTTCGCGTGCCAGGCCATCTCCTTCTGCGACAGCTTGGTCTTGCCCTCGACGTCGGCGATCTTCGCCTCAGGCTCGCCGAGGATCTGGGCGGTCGCCTTCTTCGCGAGCTTCTTCTTGGCGTTCGGGTGTTCGTCCACCTCCTCGCCACGCTTGGCCTTGTCCACGATCTTGGACGCGGCCAGCTTGGCCGCCGCGACCTTCGCGCGCTTCGCGGCCAGCTTCTTCTTGCGCTCGGCCTCGATCACGGCCAGCGCGCCGGGCGCCACCTTCGCCAGGGTGCCCTTCCAGCCCTTGCACGGGCCCGGGTGCAGCGGGTTGCGGCAGAACACCGCCAGGTTGCACTCCAGGTGCGCCATTGACGCCACGGGGGTCGTGGTCGCCGGCACCCCGTAGACGCTCAGGTCGAGCCGCTGAAGGCCGAACAGGGCCAGCGCGCGGTCCTCGCGGGCGAAGGCGGACGCGGTGCGCGACCTGCCGGCGGCCAGCCGGCGGTTCAGGGCCGCGATGGCCCGGGTGTCGCCGCTGCGCATGGCGTCGTTCGCCACGTTGGCGATCTCGCCCATGAGGCGGCGCCGCTCGGCCGGCGTGCCGCCCTGCTCGTTGGCGAGGACGCGTCCGATGTCCAGGGCAGCGTCGGTGATGATCTCCGAGTAGGTGGAGGAGTTGCCGCCGGCACCGGTGCGCCGGTCGGCCTCGCGGGCCGCCGTGACCCGACGCATCAGCGACTCCACGAACCTGCCGGCGTCGACGGACGTGGACCCCGAGAGGAGCATCTGGGCCGCGTTGCCGGCGTCCGCAGCAGCCCCACGGGAGCGCGGTGCAGCCTTCGCGGGCGCGGCCTTGGTCGGGGCCGTCTTCGCCGGTGCGGCCTTCTTGGCGGCCTTGCGGGGCGTCCCAGTCGCCTTGCGCGGGGTGCCGTAGACGGTGCCGCTCGCCTTCTTCGCCGGTGCGGTCTTCTTGGCCGGGGTGTCACCGCCGCCGGACATGAGGACGGTGCGGCGCAGGGGAACGCTGCGGCGCTGCTGGGTCGCCGGGGGCTGCTGCTGGCGGTTGCGGCGGCAGGGACCTGGGTGCAGCGGCCACAGGCAGAACGTGGTGCCGCACTCCTCGTGGACGTCGGCCAGCGAGTGAAACGACCCACCCACGGCAACCCCTCCGTCCATCCGCTTCATCATCTCGTCCAGCGCGGCGGCGCTGTCGGCCGCCGCGAGCACCACCAGCAGATCATCAGGCATGGCGGACACGTCGGGCGTCAACGGCTCGTATGGCTGGCCGGGCAGGACGGTCGTCACGGCATATCCCCCTGTGCGTTCGTCCAGCCGTAGCGGTGGGCCGCCGACCGGGCCGCCGGGTTGTCGTAACCCGATCGCGTAGACCCGTGGTAGTAGTCAGCGAACAGCTCGGCGTAAGACTCGTCAGCGTTCGTGTGCCCGTACTTGCTGACGCCTGGCCCCTCGGTGGCATGACCGTTGAGGCCGGTCGCGTGCGAAACCAGGTGGCCCCACTCGTGGGCCATCGCGTACTCGATCTGACTGACCTGGCCGGCGGCTGGCACGAACCAGCCGTCGTGATCACCCCACGGCTGATCGCTCATCACCGGAGCGTTGAGGGCCAGCACGTCGCTACCGGGGAAGGCCACGCCGCCAATCGCCGCCTTGTCGCCCTCGATCCGCCTCAGGCTGACACGTGCCGAGGGACGCGGGTTGGTGGCCTGGAGCCCTTCGATGGCGCGCAGCGCGAGCGACTGGTGCTGCTCAGGAACGTCGTCCCGGACCTCCAAGGAGACGTTCCCGTTGCGGTACATCCGCCATCCTGGCGGGACCATCTGCTCGGCCGCCTTGCGGGCGCGCGCCTCGCGCTGCTCGGGAGTTGCCGCTTTCGGGTGCCATCCGTTGAGTGCCTTCTGATAGGCAGCCTCGACAGCCGCTTCGCGCGTCTCAACGTCCCACTTGCCCGGCTCGAACCCGCCGTCATCCACCTGGGGCTTCGACTTCTTGGCGGCGTGTTCTGCGGCCTTCAGTTTCGCCGCCTTGCGGGCCGCCAGCTTCTCGCGTCGGGCCTCCTCAATGATCTTCAGCGCCCCCGGCGCCACCTTCGCCAGGGTGCCCTTCCAGCCCTTGCAGGGGCCGGGGTGTAGCGGGTTGCGGCAGAAGCGGTCGGGGCGGCAGTCTCGGTGGTCGATGAAGACGGGCGCGCTCAACTAGTCCCCCCCGAACTGTCGGTTGGACGTGTCGATCTTCTCGCCGGGCTCCAGCATGAGCAGCGAGCACCGACAGTTGATCACCTCACCGGGCGGGCCGGAAGGGTCACCCGGGTACAGCAGCCGGGCCTTGCCCACACGGAACTGCTGCTTCAGCGGGACGCGCTGCTGGTCGGCCTTAGCGTGGGTCGGCCTGGTGCGTCTGTCCTCTGTGGACAGCCACGCCTTCTCCCACTTCGTGTCGTCCAGGGCGGCCACGGACAGGAAGCTCGCGTACTGGCCGGCATTCTGGGCGGCGACCGCCTCGGTGCGCACCACGGTCATCACCCGCCCCTCCCACGTGTCCACGCCCTCGTCGCTGAACAGGGCCGACACCCGCTCGGCGATCTCCTCGTTCGTGTCGCCGGCCTCGACGCCCCGCGCGACGATCTCCTTGACCACGGCATACACCCGGTCGGGGACGTTGACCAGGCGGTTCTTGGCGCCGTCCAGGTAGTCGTTGATCAGGGTGGTCGACTGCGGGATGACGTCGACGTCGAACAGTGCCGCCTCGGCGACCGCGCGCAGGTCCACATCAACCCACTCGGACACCTCGCTGGCGAACCAGCCCTGCGCCGCGAACGCACCGCGCGGGTCCGGGCGACCGCCGTTGAGCACCTTCGGGCCGATCCGCTCCAGGGTGTCGCCCACGAGTCCGCTGAAGGACGTGAAGAGGCGCCGCTCCACGGCCGCCATCTCCTCGCCGCGCCGCGCCCGCTCGCCCTCCCAGTCAACGGCCACCGGCGGCCATCCTCAACGTCTCCCGCAGCAGGGGGGCACCGTGCGGATGCCCCCGCACGAGAAGTTCCGTGCAGTAGCCGCGCAGTAGCCACTCCAGGTCGCCCGGCCGTACGCCGTGGTGCGCGGCGAGCGTGGGCACGTGGCTGAAGGCGCCGGTCAGCAGTTCGGATGCGTGCGCGGTGTCGCGCGCCCGCACGCGGGTGTGCAGGTCGTGGCGGGGCACGTTGCCGAACTGCCCGCGCGTGCGCCGGTCCAGAAGCCGGCCGCCGGCCACCTCCAGGGCGCGGAGAACCACCTGCTCGGCCGCCGGCAGAAGCGCCGCGAAGCCCTCCTCGCCGGCCTGGGCGGGTGTCTCCGTGGCCGTGGGCTCCTCGGGGATCGACTGGCCGTCGCCACCCTCCAGGGCGGGCTGCTCCTCGCCGGGCGGTAGCTCCTCGGGGGGCAGTTCGCCGCCCGGCTGGGCCATGATCGCCGGCAGGCCCAGGATCCTCTGGATCGCCGGGTCGGCGACCAACTGGGGATTGAGCTTGACCAACTCCCACGCCCGCCACTCCAGGCGGGCCTTCTTCGTCTGCTCGTCGTCGGCATCGAACGCCCCGGCGTCAAGCAGGGCCGAGTCCGATATGAGGCCCTTCTCCCACGCCTTCAGGGCGTCCTCGAACCGGTTGGGCCGCACCGACAGCGGCGCCGTGTCGTACCACAGCGTCCATTGGTCAACGTCGTCCTCGGCTTTGCCGATGGCTTGCAGGGCGGGCGACAGGTAGGCCGTGGTGAGCGCGTCGCAGATGCGGATGGCGACCGGCTCGACCTGGGTCTTGATCTCGTCTTCCGAAATCTGCCAGGCGCTCCAGTGGTTCGCGTCGCCCTGCCCGAGCAGAACCTCGGGCGGGGCGTCGAGCCCGAGCGCGAGACGACGGATGGCGTGGTCCAGCTTGTCCTTGATCTCGCCGGTCAGCGGGGTGTCGAAGCGCAGGTGGTGGATCGCGTCGGCGACGGAGCCGTCGCCGGGGACCTCCAGGCCGATCGGCACGAGCCCGGCCGCCGAGCCGGCACCCTGGAGCGACGCCTTCGCGGCCTCGATGATCATCTCCATGAGGCCCTGGAGACCGCCGGGCTTGTCGGGCGCGTGCGGGAAGTCGATGCCCTGCTTGACCAGCAGCAGACCCGCCGAGATGAGTCGGGAGTCGATCTGCGAGAAGGCCAGCATGGACAGCCGCTCGATCTCGCGCAGCACCGGCAGCGAGGAGCGCACCGGGCTGTCGGCCTCGCTGTACTTGCGCGGGTGCGGCGTCCAGACCCGGATGAGCAGGTCGCCGCCCGACTTCAGGTCGTACCAGGAGCCGTCCGGCTTCTTGACCTTGACGGTGCCGGACTCCTTCTTGAGGTCCGTCGGGCTGACCACGTACCAGCGGTCGCCCTCGGGACCGTCGTCGCCGGCCTTCGTGGCGCTCTCGGCGACGATGAAGCACTCGCCGGCCACGAACAGTTGGATGCCGACGGTCCGCAGGCCCTCGGCCTTCGCGGCCGGACCACCGAAGATCCCCTCGGCGAGGGCCTTGATCTCGGTGTCGGTCGTCTCCTTGCCGGGCGCGCCGGTGTCGTCCACCTCGGCGACGTAGGTTCTGATCCGGGCCAACTGGTGCCCGCGCCGGTTGGCGACGTACCGCAGCTCGCCCACCACGTCGTAGAGCCGCCATGCCTCCTTCTGCCACTCCTTCTCGTCAATCTTGAGGGACTGGATGGACTGGCCGTCGAGCTTGATCTGGGCCGCCGCCGCCACGAGGGTGCGCGGCATGGTGGCGTCGCCGTTGACGCGGGGCCCGGCTGCGGCCTCCAGCACCCGGCGGGGACGTGCGAACGACCGCATCGCTACTCCTGGGCGAACTGGGCCAGGTACCCGGTGAAGGCCGAGTACGCGAGGGCGAGTGCGGGGACGGCCATCCAGGCGGACACCCCGGGCACCTCCAGGCCACCGAACCACCAGGTCAGGGCCGCTATTGGGATGGACAGCCAGATGGACACGCACCACGGGCAGACCACGAAGTAGGCCCAGATGGACCCCTCCGGGAGGCGTCGGATCAGCGCCTCGCGGGGCGCCTTCGTGATGCGGTCGGAGTTGATCAGCTTGGTCAGCCGCGCGACGGCCAGCGCGTACACGATGAACAGGACCGCCGGCATGGTGATCAGGGTAGCGGGCGGACACGCAAAGAGGCCCGCACCTCTCGGTGCGGGCCTCTCACGCGGTCCCAGCGGGGATCGAACCCGCGCGGCTCGCATATCGCCCGGGTGCCCCCGAGAAGCTGCCGTTGGCCGTGTCATTGGGACCAGGGGTAGGACCAGGGGATGCCGGCCTTCTCCAGCAGGAAGGCCACGCTGCCCATGTGGCCGGTGAAGCCGCACTCCAGCGCCTTGTCGTAGCGGGGCAGGGCGGCCAGCGCCGCCTCCTGGGAGGGCGTCAGTGCCAGCGACTCCACGATCATGCGGTGGGCGGTGGCCTTCTGCTCGGCAGTGAGGTTCATTTCCAACTCCCTTGTCTGTGTGACATGTACAGACTAGCCCACGCTTGCCGCCCCCGTCAAGCGGTCCGGATAAGGGATTCTCAGCGTCCCTGGAGCGGCGACAGGCCGCCGGTCGGCAGGATCGCGGCGTGCGGGCTGACGATCTTGCCCATCAGCTTCTCCAGGCCGGCGTTCCACAGGATCGCGTACACCAGGGCGTCGATGCGGTCCGGCGAGTCCTTGCCGTGCTCGGGCACCCATGAGATCATCTGCGTCTCCAGGTCGCCGAGGCGGGCCGCATGGTGAACGCGGCCCTGCTCGTAGCGTGAAGCGACCGGCTCGGCGCGCAGCCGCTTGCCGACCTTCGCGGTGATCAGCTTGATCGGGGCCGCCCCGCCCGGAGGGAAGAGGCCCTGGTCCTGCATCTCCTTGTAGACGTCCGTGAGCACCTGCGACAACCAGCGCTTGCCCTGGTTGTCCTCGACCAGGAGCCAGCCGGCGTCGTACTCGCGCACCATCTCCCACGCGCGCAGCGCCGCCTCGCGGCCGACGACCCGCTTCGACCAGTCGCCGAGCACGTAGTCCTCGCCGTCGACCCCCCGGCCGGCGGCCACCAGCCCCGTCTCGTCGCCCTTGCCCGAGCCGGCCGCGTCCATCGCCACGACGACGGACTTCATGCCGGGCACGGCGCGCACCCGGTGATCGGTGATCGTCTTCAGTTCCCACAGCGCGCCGGCCACCTCGCGAATCAGCGCGCCCTCAAGTTCCTGCATCCCGAGCCGGGTTCCGGCGTAGCGGCGGTGCAGTTCGGCCAGCATGGGCGCGGCGAGGTTCTGGGCGTTGGCGTAGGTCGAGCCCCGGGTGACGACGACGGTCCCGTCCTGGCGGTCCTCCCACTCGACCAGTTGGACGACCAGCTTGGGGGTGGTGGTGACGATGACGCGGGGGAAGTCGCCGGGCAGGTCGGCGCGCAGCGCCGGCATGATGCCCTCGGTCCAGGTGCCGTCGGGCTTGGGCCACTTGGCGAACTCGTCCAGCCAGGCACCGGCCAGGTTGTAGCCCCGGCCGGCGTCCTCGTCGTCGGCCGACTCCAGGTAGATCAACTGTCCGTCGGCCAGTTCGATCGACGGCTTGGGCGTCTTCAGCAGGCGCCAGCGCTGGACCGGCCCGGTGCGCGCGTGGTCCTGCGGGCCGATCTCACGTTCGAGGACACGGCGGATGCCGGCGGGGCCCCCGAAGCACTGCCGCATGACGTCGGTCATCGTCTCGCCGATGACCAGCCACTCGGTCGGCTGCCCGGAGGCATCGCGCGGGTGATCGAGTGCGCGCCGGACGATCCACTCGGCGCCGGTGCGCGTCTTGCCGAACCCCCGGCCGCTCATGATCAGCCAGACGAACCAGTCTCCAGGTGGGGCTTTCTGCTCGGGCCTGGCGATCCACCACCACGCCTTGCGCGCCATATCCCGCAGAGCCCAGTCCGGCTGCGACGCCAGCCAGGCCGCCGCCGCCTCGTCGGGGAGGCTGGCAAGCTCCTGCAGTGCGGACAGGCCCACGGCCCCAGCGTACGGTGATCCACTGCCCGAGCCCGACCGCGACGGGCAGGGCGGCAGGCCCCAGCCCGGCCAGGCCCGCGAGCACGAGCGCGAGGCCGAGCCCCACGCACAGAGAGAGGGCCGCCCCCAGCGCGTAGCTGACGACGGCCCTCTTCATGCCGCGAGTATGGCCTCTACGGCCACCGCAGCCAGGCCACGGCCATCCCGACACCGAAGATCAGGAAGCCGAGAAACGGGCTGGACCGGGCCACCAGGCCGCCGACCAGGGCGGCACAGATGATCACCACCCACTTCACGACATGATCCCGATCACGACACCGACCACGATGATCAGCGCACCGAAGACCGGCACGCCGAGGGCCACCACGACCCCGCCCAGCGCGATGATCCCCAAGGGAAGCGCGTACTTCATCTCGTCCGTCCTCTCCAGCCCTTCTCAGGGCGTTCCGTAGCGTCCCGCGCAGTACGAGACGAGCAGAAGGAGCCCGAAGACAACGGCGAGCACCTTGACCGCCCCGCCCCCGAACCCCTTCTCCGGTACGTGCCTCACCGGTGCCTGCCTCCTCCGTCGCCCGTGCGGGCCGCACTCAGGACGATGACCGCCCCGAGGCCGAGGCACGCGAAGGCGATCACCACCGACCCACCCGTGGTGATCAGGACGCAGCCGGCAGCGATCAGGGCGACGCCGACCAGGGCGAGCACTCCAGCGCGGATCACCGGACCGTCACCACCAGGTACGCCACGAGGACCAGCACGAAGACCACCAGCCCCACCCACCAGGACAACTTCACGTTGCCTCCTCCTTGTATGTCTGACATGTACATAGTAGTGTGTGATGGACAGAACGTCAAGCACACACACCACAGGGAGTGATCATGACCGACGTCCGACCCCAGCCCGTCAGGGCCTCCGTCTCAGGAGAGTGGCGCACCGACCGGGCCGAGCGCCGTCTCCAGATCCTGCAGGAGGGCCCCCGGCTCTCGTACCTCCAGCGCAAATACTCGGGCCCCCAGGGCTACGTGAACGAGCCTCGCTCGATGTCGGCCGAGTCGGTGCTGATCGTCTGGGACCAGGGCGACCTTAGCGACATCGTGGTCCACGGGCGGCGGGTCAAGAAGGACGGGACGGTCGGCCTGGCGCCGCACCGGCTGCACTGGAAGGTCAGCGGCGGCACGCTCGTCGGCGCCACCGAGGCACCCGGCTGGCTGTCCGCCCTGATCATGGCGTACTCGGAACCACCGGCCCTCAAGTCGCTCCGCGAAGTCGGCCGGTGAAGAACGAGACGCTGCCCTCTCCGAGGTGCGGCATCTGCCAGGGGCACAAGATCCCGCTGATCCCGAGCGGGGTACGGATCTGCCCCGACTGCGACGGCTGGCCGCCCAAGCTGGAGCCGCCGACGGCACCGCCCGGACGATGACACGAAGGAGCCCCCCGGCAGCAACCGGGGGGCTCCTTCGATGTGTGACTACGGCCAGCCTACAGCGGCGAGTCGGGCTCGCCGTAGTAGATGCCGAACCCGAGCAGCATCGTCTCCAGGTCGTCCTCGGAGACGCCGTCCCTGGGTCCGCCGTTGAGCGCCAGGGCCGCGTTGGACCACATCAGCGCCTCCTGCATCGCCGTGGCCGCCAGCGACTTCTCGCGCGACGGAGGCAAGATGTCCATCATCGCCCGGCCGTGCGCGATGGACAGCGTGCGGGCCGCCTCGTGGGCCCGGCGCTTCAGGTCCGTGTCGGCCGGGTGGAAGCCCATCCGGTTGCCGATGTCCTCGTGCGTGACGTCCGGGCCTGTGCTCCTCGGAGCGCTCATCGCCCCCTCCTCTCGTCTCCCCGGCGGGCCGAACGCCCGCAGGTGGGCTATGTGTGCGGCGGTCACTCGGCCGCGAACTCGACCCGGCGCCGACGCGCGTACCAGAAGAGACCGATGCCGATCGCGACCAGCGCCAGGCCGCCACCACCGACCAGCGGGAACGCCACGCCGGTCAGGGGCAGCTTGCCGTCCGGCTCGGTGATGATGCCGCCGACGGGGGCGCTCGATGACGGCTGCGACGGCGGCACGCTGGACGGTGTGGGGGCCGCGCTCGTCGGGCCGGTGCTCGGCGGCGTGGACGACGGCGACGCGGTGACGCTCGGGCTGGCCGACGCGCTGGCGCTCGGGGACGCCGAGGCGCTGACCGTGGGCGACGTCACGCAGGCGAGCGGGTAGACCGTGCCGGCGAAGGTCACCGACGTCACCACGGTCGTCACGGTGCCGGGCGGGTTCTTCGTGTAGCCGACGCCGAAGCTGACCACCTTGGCCGTCGCCGGGTCGAAGGCACCCCACTTCGTGACCTTGCCGGCGAGCAGTGCCACGGGGTCCGGGCCGCTGAACGTGCCGACCGTGGCCGCGCCGTCGGGGCCGTCACCGGCACCGATCACGATCGTCCAGGTGGAGTCGGCCGGGGACCAGCGCAGGGTGCCGTACGCGGTCGCCCCGCTCCGCACCTCGACCGAGAAGAAGGACGGCTGGTCCGGCGCCGGGCTCGCCACGTACGCACCGGGCTCCAGGTCCGCCAGGGCGAGGTCCGCCTGACGGTGGACGAGGTCGTCGCCCGCGAACTCCAGTCCGGCCTCGGTGGCCGTGGGCTTGCGATCCGTCTCGTCCGGGTTGACGTACCAGCCGGGCAGGCAGGCGCCCACCGTGAGGTCCGGCACGGTCTGGGCGTTCACTACTGGCGCCATGATCAGCACCGTCCCGGCCGCCATCGCGGCGGCGGCCAGGGCCTTGAGCTTCTTCATCGCGATTCTCTCTCTGTCAGGGTCGCCCGGTCAGGCGTGACCCAAGTCGTGTCAGTGTGCCACGTACGGTCGGAGAGGGTGAGTCCCAGCCACAGGACGCCGCAGAGCGCCCAGGACGCGAGAATCCAGCCGGGCAGGGAGAGCGACCGCTTGCCGCCCCCCCAGTCCCACGCCCAGCGCGTCAGGACCGGCTGGCGGTGCCGGCCCTCGGCGGTCACCCCGGGCGCCTCGGCCCGACAACCACGTAGACGTACGGCTCGCCCTGCGCCGTCGGGTCGCCGCCCTCGTCAGGCCCTTCCGGATACCAGGACACGGTCCGCACGTGGACGATCTCACCGCTCCGCAGGTTGAGCGTCTGGCCCTCGATCGGTGGAGGCCAACCCCCAGGCCAACTGATGGCCGGGCTGGGGCTCATCCCGACCGTGCGCACAATCACCCTGAGCGGCGTCACGGCGTCACCGCCGGCCGGATCTCCAGCAGCGGCCAGCAGTAGGCCCGCACCCCGTCGTCGTCAACCAGTGCCACCTCGCCGTCCTCGGTGACGGCGTGCAGGACGCCCACGTATTCGATCGGCAGCGCGGACGACTCGCCGCCGCCCGCCTCCAGCCGCTCCTTGTTCACGGTCACCACGACGCGCCGGCCGAGGAGCGTGCGGGCCACGTCGACCACGCCCGCCCCCGGCGGCTGCGGGCGCCGCAGCCGCTCGATCTCCCGCAGCAGACCGGAGATGACCGGCCGGGGGTCTCCTTGCGGGCAGGCGCAACCGGTGGTGTCCACGCCGAAGTCGTGCGGGCCGCAGGGCACCGTCCACACGTCGGCGATCATCTTCAGATGGCCTTCCGTCATGCCGGCAGTCACACGCCACCGGCCACGATGAAGCGCAACGTCTTGACCATGAAGTTCTTCGCGTCCTCGTCCAGGTCGACGCCGAGCAGGTTGCCCTCGAACAGGGTGAGCACGTGCGTCACCCGTAGCTCGATCAGCGACCGCTCGGCCTGGCGCTGCGCGGCGCCCGGGTCCACGGTGGACGCCGGATCGACCCACGGGCCCAGCCGGAAGACGGCCTCGGAGAGGGACTGGTCCTGTGGGTAGCCGATCATCCACGCCAAGGTGTCGATCAGGTACCGCAGGTCGGCCGCCTCCAGCGGGATCGCGCAGGTGTGACTGGACCTGTCGGTCAGCGAGATCGCGGCCTTGCCGGGCGCCTCGAACTCCAGGTGAAGCTCCTTGCCATCGCGCACGATCGTCGCCGGGGGGATCTTCATGCGAGCCTCCTGGCGTCGACCAGCGGCGCGTAGTGCTCGTAGAGGTCCCGGTCGTGGTGGGCGTCGTTGAGCGCGTGGTGCGCCTGGCTCTCCTGCTTGGGCGCGGTGTCGCGCGCGCCGGGGCCGGCGAGCATTGCGAGGGTGCGGATGTCGTTCGTCCACATCGGGACGCCGTCGGGCAGGTTGATCATGGGCCCGAACAGCCAGGCCAGGACCACGTGGTCGAAAGCCCCGTACCAGGCCCACAGTTCGACCTCGGCCCACCTGGTGATGAACTCGCGCACCTTGGGCCGGATCAGCCGCAGCGGGAGGATGTGCTCGCTCTCGGGGTCCAGGGTGAACGAGCCGGCGCGACCCCCCGGCCGCCACTGCGCGAACATCGGGCCGCTGCCGTTGGCGGCCTCCTTGATCGGCAGGTGCGGCACCACGTTGGACATCAGCCACGGGTGACGCAGGACGCGGTGGTGCAGCGAGTCCGGCGCCGGCTCCGTCTTGAGCAGTTCATCGTTGACGGCGTAGAGCGTGTCCTGACCATCCCCGGTGACCATGCCGATGGAGATCAGGTCCAGGGTGCGGCCCGTCTCCAGAAACTCGCAGTCGTAGAAGATCCTCACGCCGGCTCGTTCCCTTCCTGGATCCGACACAGGCGCTCGGCCCAGGTCAGCGCGACGCTGGCCGTCTGCACCAGTTCCTTGATCTGGTGCTCCACGCCCTTACTGCCGTCGTAGGTCATCTCCCGCGCGACCTCGCCGACCTCCTCCACGAGCGCGGCCAGCCGCTGCGTGTCGCTCATGCGACCCTCCAGCAGCGAGCCGCCGCCGGCCCGGTGCTTCAGGTGGGCCCGCAGCGCCTCGGCGGCGACCGCGCTCAGGGTGGCGTAGGAGAGGACGGCCTGGCCCTTCCGGTGCTCGAACTCGGCAAGCGTCTCACCGTCCATCACCGAGCGGACAGCGTCCATCGTCTCCACCTCGTCCAGCTTGCCGGCGGCCAGTAGCTCAGCGCGCTTCTCGTCCAGGTACCGGGCGCGGTCCTCGGGAGTGCGCCACCGCAACTCCAGCGGGACGCCGCCGTACTCGCCGTCACTGCCGATCCCGTGGATCGGTGCTCCGTAGCTCACGGGTAGGTCGCCCCCTCCGGGTAGCGCTCGTACTCCTCGGGCGTGACGTCGACCTCGGTCCCGTCCGCGAGGACGAGCACGTGGTCCTCGTCGTCGGCCACATAGGTCTCGGTGCCCGTCTTGACCCTCTTGGTGCTCCACGAGGAGCACGTGCCGTTCTTCTTGCGCGAGGTGCAGGTGCGCTCGGTCTTCGTCTTGTCGCGGGTGCCCATGACGGCCGGGTCGACGCGCCGGCTCGCCACCACCTGCGGCGGGCCCGTGTAGTCCTCGCTATCGGTGGCCGGGGCGGTGTCGCCGCAGCCGGCGAGCGCGAGCAGCAGGGCCGCCGCGACCAGGGACCGCTTCACCGCTCCACCACCCGGATGCCCAGCGCCTCGCCGAGCGACTTCACGGTGTCCTCGACCAGGCCCATGCCGGACGAGCCGTGCAGGTCGTTGGTCGCCGTGGTGATGTCCTCGCCGGCATCCCCGCCGTACTCCACGGCGATGTTCAGCGTCTCGTCGTCGGGCCGGGTGAGCACGATGACCGGCTCCAGGGTCGTGCTCCGGAACTGGGCCTTGCGTGCGACGTGCTCGCTCGCGTCGTGCGGCGGTGCCACTGCTGTCTTCTCGTCCATTCGTCCCTCTCTCCTGTACGTGTACGGCCCTACCCTACACTGCGCGCCACCCAGAGGATCAGCCAGCCGAAGAAGGTGGCCGTCGCGACGGCTATCCCGGCGATCCAGAGGCGGTCCCTGGTTGTCACGCGACCGCCAGGGCCGCCGTGCAGGCGACCGAGGTCGCCAGTGAGGCGCCCATGAGGGCGCCGACGACACGGTGCAGGACGCGCTCGTTGGTCGCGATCATCGCCGACATCACGCTGCGTAGGTGCCTTCTGACCTGGAATGTGCGCATGTGCCCGAACCTCCTCGGTATCCGGCCGGGGATTCGCGACACCCCTACCGGCCAGTAACATGAATTCGGTGACGCTACGTGAAAAACGCCACAATCAACGCCACAACCGCGACAACGCCGAGAGCGAGAACCCAGTGCCGGGGCATTCCGGCTCCACCACCTCGAATGAACACCGGACACAGACGATCCGGCGGGGCGCCCCCGGCGGCCACCAGGGGCGTACCCGACGCAGCGTATGGCCTGCCCGGCACCCGGTCACGGCCGCGAGCGGAGAGAGCCCCAGACGAGGCACCCTCCGACCGCGACGACGCCGAGCCCGTGGACGCCGTGGCCCATCCACAACGTGACGAGGCCACCCATGATCGTCAGGGTGCCCACGGCGGCCACGAGATCCCTCACTGCGCGCTGCCGACCATGAACAGCAGGGCGGCGATGAACGAGCAGGCACCGAGCACCATGAGCGCGAAGGAGGCGCCCACGTACGGGGGCAGCCTGTCGTCCGGGTGCCGGCGCACCATCCCGACGACCGAGACCGACGCGGCGGCCATGATGGCGAGGATGCCGAGGACGCCGAACGCCGTCGACCAGTAGTAGCCGGCCCCCATCACGGCCCCTGGACGTCGAAGTTGGTGACCGCCCAGTCGTAGTACCGCCAGCCGGCGTACCCCAGGGCGGCCAGCACGACCAGTGCGGCGGCCAGCTTGCACTTCATGACGGGTCCTTCCTGAAGTCGATCTGCGCAAGCTGGTCCGACGGGACGCCCGCCCAGGGGTCCGGGCCCGTGGGGAACTGGATGCCGCCGCGCGAAACCTGCATCTCGGGGAGGTCCATGGGCCAGTTCGCCCGGGTCGGCGCCTCGTTCCGCACGCCCGGGTCGGTCTGGCCGTAGCCGGGCGGCGGGTCCTGTCCTTCGCCCAGGGTGCGGTTGTGCAGTTCGGCGATGTGCTGGGCCAGGCTGTCCCCGCTCGCGGTGGCGACGTGCAGCCGACCGTCGGCGGTCTCCACGATGTTCCCGACCGCCTGCCAGGGGCCGGTGAAGCGCTGCTGGTCGCGGGCGACGCGCTCCGCGTCTTCGTTCTCGTCCATTTCGTCCTCTCCTACGGCCAGATCAGCCAGATGCCAAACGCGGTCGCGCCCAGAAAGCCGGCACGGTTGAGGATCGATCCCTGGCCGATCCAGTTGACCGCCGTGGCGATCACGGCGAGCGTGGCTATGACCAGGCCCAACTGCTGTTTGAGGTCCATCTCGTCCGTTCCCCCTCAGGTGCTCAGTGCGGCGATGCACCCCAGGTCGATGCGGTCGGCCACGTCTTCCAGTTCGGCGGCTGCGGTGAGGCAGCCGACCTCGTGCAAGGCCGGGTCCTGGTCGCCCGGGGCCAGGGCCATCTGCTCGTATTCGGCCGCCCTGGCCCGCAGGTTCGCTACGACGTCCACGGCCCTGAGGTAGAAGCCGTCCGGGGCCCGGACGGCCGACAGCGGGCGGCCGGGCATCACGGCAGGTCCGCCCCGTCTGCCTCCACGTCCTCGTCGCAGTCGCCGACCTCGATCGACAGGACGTGTGAGGTGAGGCACTGGAAGGACTGGCTGACGGCGGCCAGGGTGCCGTCGGCGTTGACCGGTCCGCCTTCGGCGACGGTGTACTGACCCACCTCGCGGATGACGACGGCCTCGCCCTTGACGTCGCCGGCCATGGGCGGCCGGAAGACGCTGCTGGCGTACATGATCAGGGCCTGCTTCATGGTGTCTCCTCTGTGTGTGTGGGCGGCGGGCCGGGCCGGTCGTCGGTCTGGCCGCCGTCAAGCTGGGCGAGGGTGGTTCTGGCCTGGGCCAGTTGTCCCTCGATGGTGACGTGCTTCTCGCGGGTGGTGCCGAGGATCGCGAGGACGTCTCCGATCATCTGTTCACGATCGGCTGGCGAGGCGTTATGTACATGTATGCCCCCGGTGAACGTGCTGCCGGTCGGGTCGGCGGGTGGTGCGGCCCGGTACAGGCGGCTGATCAGGTCGGCCTGCTGGGCCATGATCTTCAGCACGCCGTCCAGGGCCCGGATGTTCGGGCTACCCTGGCCGGACTCCGTCTCGGGGTCCACGTAGTCACCCGTGGCGAGCGGCCACCAGCGCTCCAGCAGCCTCTCGTAGCGCTCCAGAATGAGCGCCAGGGCCCGATCGGTCGTCCCACGGATCGACTCGGCGCGGTACTCCAGGGCCCGGCGGATGAGGACCGAGATCGCCCCCTGGCTCATCTCCAGTTCGGCGGCGATGGCCCGGGTGGTCATGCCCTTGACCAGAAGCTCCAGTGCCCGGTTCTCCCGCTCGATGGTCCCGTGGTCGCGCAGGAACGGGCGTCCGCGCCGCTGGCGTCCCCGGCTCTTGCCGAGGGCCAGCCCGGCACCGTGCTTCAGGTCCATCTGGTCCTACCTCACGTAGTGGTCGATCCCGATACCCAGCGCGACCCCGCCGAGCAGCGCCAGCAGGTACAGGCCGACCAGCGCCACGTGCAGGCCCGGCGGCAGGTACGTGGTCCGGTAGACCCGGCCCTCAGTAGCAGCCGCAGCCGGCGGGCCAGCAGGAGAGACAGGTCGGATCCCGTCTCGGGCGGTCGCCCGGGTCGTGCGGGTGCTCGTGGTCGTGGCCCGGTGCGATCGGATCGGCCGGGGGTTGTCCACCAGGGTCGTCGTCTCCATGCGTCTCAGTCTCCATCTGGTCCTGTGCGGCCTGCACCTGCTGTTCGGTGAAGCGGTAGCGCATCCCCGGCGTTCTGATCGCCTCGATCCTGCCGGCCCTCGCCCACCCGGTCACGGTCCCGGGCTTGACCCGGAACCGTCGGGCCAGGTCATCGGGCGTGAGCAGCGGCCTCAGCGGTTCACTCACGACGGCATCACGATGTCCCCACTCTTGATCATCCGCTGTCGCCGGGCGTCCAGCAGACCCCGTAGCCCGGTCAGCCCCACGGCCAGCCTCTCGGCGACCGTCCGGCGGTCGAACTCGTCCAGGTCCGGGAACCAGTCGTGGGCCAGGGCCCGCAACTGCGGGATGTCGGACGCCAGGGATTCGAGCGCCGTCATCGCGGCCTCGGTCGTGACGTAGCGGACCTCAGGCAGCGGGGGGAGCGCCACGGCGCCACTCCGGGTTGCCGAACCACCAGAAGCCGAACGCCCCCGAGATCGCCGACAGCGCGAACACCAGGCCCGCCAGAGCCACGAACCGCGTGTCGTGCGTCCAGATGGCTGCCGCCAGCAGGCCGAGCCATCCGGGCACCCCGAGCACCGCCACGAGCCTGGAGACGGCGATCACGATCTCCAGCGAGGAGTCGAGAAGCCGCTGGAGAGCGGTCACCGCGACACCCTGGCGCGCTCCACGGCCGCGCCCAGCGACCGCCACGAGCGGAACTGCCCGCGCCCCGGCTTGCCCACGGCGTCCGGCGTCTTGCCGGCCTCCAGCACGCCGAGGCGCAGCGCCTCCATCACGAGCTTCTGCCGGCTCGCGGCCAGGGCGTCGTGCCCTGGTGCGGCCTTCGCGTTCGTGCTGGGCATCACCCCGGGCACCGAGGAGCCCTGCCCCCGCGCCCGGTTGAGCGCACGGACCATGCGCTGGCGAAGCTCGCGCGGGCCGCCCTTGCCGCGCGGGGTGTTGCTGACCGCGTTCGTCCTGGTGGCCGAGTCGTTCTTCGTCCGAAGCTCCACTTGGTCCTCCTCCTGTGTGGGTGCCGGGCCTTTCAGCCCGGCCGGGGGGCGCCCCTGGTCCTTCGCAGGCGATCAGCGTGTGCCACCTGGCCCGGTACCGCCGTGGGGTGGGCTGGAATCGAACCAGCGCGCTCCGGATCCCTCTCCGGTGCTCTACCGGCGGGCTGACCCCGGCGCCGGGGTCCACCCTCTGAGCTACCACCCTCTGGTGCTCGTCTCTCCGAGCCGTCACGCCGATCCGGGCCTGGCGTCCTCCGCTTGCCTTGCGTTTCCCGGCCCTAGTCGTTGCCGGCGGGTGCGGTCCCGCCACGCGCCCTCGGTGCCTTGTTTCCGGCAGCACGTGGCTTGCATCGAAGCGCAGGGCCTGCGCTGCCGGCGCCCTGAAGCGTGATCCCGACCCGTGCTACC
>WUUC01091422.1_pt1 | contig 57719 bp, 114 predicted proteins | sample 6278441 | NCBI WGS metagenome assembly WUUC01 (sample SAMN13675441, study PRJNA597444) | soil metagenome | isolation source: soil | place: USA: Washington | collected 2017-10
GCATTTCCCGCGCCGTACGGGATAACCCTTAACTGGTTGGTTATATAAGTTGGGGCTTATGGAAGCTGCCGCCGGCGGAATTAGGGTTGCCTTACCTTCATTTAGGGTGCCCTGTGGCCGCCGGCGCCTTAAGTGAGGGTTTCTCGGGTTCGGGGGGTTTCTATGGGTTTATGGGTTTCTGGGGTTTTTTTCCAGCCCTTCCTGGGAGCGCACCCCCTGTATGGGCACCTGTGCATATGGTAATAAGCCCTTATTGTAATAAGTAAACTCTTCGCGTATTGGTATGAAAAAAACCCAAGAAACCCATAAACCCATAGAAACCGCAGAGTGAGCAACGCTCACGCTGAGTCACATAGCTCTCCGGGGGGCTGGGGGAGCCAGCGGCCAGCGCTGGTCGGCTGGGCTCGTTGGCCTCGGACATGAGGAGCCCCCGAGTCGTAGCATCGGCTCGGGGGCTCATGGTCGTTCAGGGTTTGACGTATTTGACGACTTTCCAGCGGGTTGTCTTCAACGAGCTGCCGTCTTTCTTGATGGTGTAGTCGTTGGCCCAGCGTCCTTCGCGGTTTCTTAGCCACCAGCCGAAACTTTTGGCGAGCGAGCCGATTCCGTCGTTACTGCGACGTTTGGAAACCAGCTCGTGGGGTAGTTCGTCGTACGGGATCGGCTTGCCGAGGCCGACGGCTGTTGCGGTGTCGGCAAGGATGAAGGTGCTCTCGTTGACGCGGGCAAGGAGTTCCTTGGCGGTCCATGGTTGTTCGCCAAGATGGTTGTGGATGGTTTCGAGGAAGGCTCCCCAGTCGTCGTCCTCGGCTCCGACACTTTCGCGGGCGACCTTGGGGTCATCAAACCGTCCGACACTATCGTCGGTGAAGCCGGCGGCGTCGAGGATTCCTTCCACGGCGGTCCCCCAAACTCCGTAGGAGTCTTTGCCTCTAGTGCCTCCTGGCTTTCTCCCGGTGGCGAACCAGTTGCGCACCAGGATGAGCAGCGCCCAGAGTAGTTCGCCTCGGTGTCCGGTCATCCAGTGTTCGAAGTCGGGGATAGTGAACTCGGTTCGTAATTCGGGGCGGGGTACGCCTGGGTCGAGGTGGACGCGGAGTGTTCGCCGGGCGAGGTCGCCCGAGACTGACAGGTTGTTGCCTGTGACGACCCAGCACCGGTCGTTCTTGGCCCGGACCATAGCGTTTTGTCCGAGTCGGCGTTCTTCCCAGGAGCCGGAGGTGAGTAAGCCAGCGAGGGTGGAGGATCTGAGAATGCCGGTGGCATTGTCGAAGACGATGACGGGTCCGGTGGTGACGTCAAGGATGGAGGTGATGACTTTCTTCATCTCGGGTTCGTCGGGTGGGATTTCCGATCGGAACACTCCGCCGTGGATGGTCATAAGTGCGCGTGCGAGGAAGGTTTTGCCGGAACCGGGTTGGTGGGCTTCGATCAGGGTCATCTTGAATGGTGCGGGGACAACGTTTCTGAGGAGGGGGGTGAGCATGACGCCGATATAGTTGGCGCGGTCCTGTGGGGTGACGAACGCGAAGTCGCCTAGCATATAGAGAATCATCGCGCGGGCGCGGGTGACGTCGTGGGCCGTGGGTGTTTCGGGGATGTCGGGTACGAAGAGGCCGGGGGTGGGGAGGTAGAGGAGTCTGGTTGATTCGTCGTAGCCGGGGGTGGTGATGAGTGTGCCGTCTGGGCGGACGGTGGTGGAGTGGACGACTCCGCCGAGGGTTCTGAGGTTTGTCATGTGTTCGACGCCGTGGACGGCCATGGATGCGGCGGCCGTGGGGAAGAGGGTGCGGACCTTGACTGCCTTGCCTTCTTTCTGTTTCCATTCGAATGTCTTGTACCGATAGTGGACTTGTGCGGCGATGCCTTGTTCGCGGAGCGCGCGGATTTGAGCGGGACCGTCGTGGTCTCGTTCGTCGTCGGAGATTGCTCTGTAGCCGGTTTCATCAATTCGGGGGACGTGGACGATTTCGTCTCCTCGGCGGAACATGTTTGAGAGTGCGCCTTTGCCGAGGTGGATTTGTAGCCAGTCGGCCATGAGTGCGGAGTTGCTGACGTCCAGCCAGTCTCTGCCGCCGCCTGTGGTCGGCTCTTGAACGGGGTTCTCGGCAACAGCGTCGTCCATGATGTCGATGTTGTTGTTTTCGGGGACGGGGCGTACTTTCCGACCGACTTTGGTCATGGCTGACTTGAAGCAGACGGCAGCTTCTTTGACGGTGAAGTCGTCCCCTTGTGGGGCGTTTTCCTTCACGGCGGCCCAGGCATCTTCTTTACGATAGGAATTCCAGGGCGAGTTGGCAAGTTCGAGGAGGGTGCATGACACGTGGTAGAGGGTGTTGTTGCGATTGCCTTCTTCGGCGCTTCGCAGTCGTTCGATTTCTCGTGTGACTACAGTTTGAACGTATACCCGGAGCCGTTCGCGTTCGGTTTCGGGTAGCGATTCGGTGTTGGGGATGACGTCAGTGGTAATAATGGGCGCAGGCGCGGGTGGTCTGAGTAGGTCTTCGATGTACTTGGGTGCTCGTGGTAGTTCGGGGGGATCGGCGAGGGTGGTGTATTCGCCGAATGTGGATACGCTGGGTGGTGCTACTACTTGTCCGCCGTTGGATCGGATGTCGATGCCGGGGTAGCCGGCGAGCCGGAGGGCTTTGTCGCTGTTTCCGAATTCGAAGTCGGGTAGTGCCCAGTATAGTTGCCAGCCACCACCGCCGGTTTTGACGATGCGTGTTTCGGGTAGGGATGGTTGGCCGTTTTGGAGGCGTTTGAAGGATTCGTCTCCGCCGTTTTTGGGGTCGATGTCCAGTACCCAGAAGCCGCTGTCGGTGCCGGTTGCTATGCCGAGATTGGGGGGCCTGGTGGTGCTCCAGGTTTCTTGGATGTCGGCACCTGACATTTTGGGCGCGGTTTGCCATTCCTTGCGCATGGGGTGTTTGCCGCCGCTTTTGCAGCGGGCGCCGTCGCGGCAGGAGCAGGTGCGGAGTTCGCCGTCTACTCTGTGCAGGGGGATGATTCGCCACCCGCGTTGCGCGTACGCGTGGGCGGCGTCGAGGATGGGGCTCACCTGGCGGCCGTGCAGCGTTGCTGGTCGAGGTACTGAGCGACGGCTCCGTCGGTGTACCTGATGCGTCCACCGACGGTGACCCACTCGGGTCCTCGGAGGCGGCCGTCCTGGCGGTAGCGTTGGCGCCAGATGCGCAGGGTGTCGGGTTTGACACCGAGCCGGCCGGCGGCCTCGTCTTGGGTGAGCATGGGCGGCTCCGTTCTGGGGGAGGATCACTGTAGCAGCCCTTCCGGTCGAACTGTAGCCCGTGGTACCGTTCGGCTCCGCCCGTCCGTGGAGGTCCAACATGACCAGTAATAGTGATGACAGTGTCGGCACTGTCCACCTCGGTTTGCATTTGGAGACGGGAAACAGTGCGCATGATGTTACTGCATGACGTTCTTGACTCTTTGGGTTTTTCGCCGCGCCCCGAACAGGACAAGTTGTATCAGGAACTGTTGAATGCCACTGAGGATGGTGTGATAGTCCAGGCCGGCACCGGGACTGGTAAGTCCATCGCCATGCTGTGCGCTGCCGCTGCTTGGCGGAAATCGACTGGCTTGCCGTCGATTGTTGTTACTCCGACGAAGATACTCATGGATCAATATGCCTTGAAGGACGCGCCCGCTGTGGCCAAGGCTACGGGGATGCGGATCGTCACGCTCAAGGGCCGCAAGAACTACGTATGCACAGCCGCACCGGCGTTCAAGAAGCCCAAAGACCAGTTTGAGCAGATCAAGGCTCAGCAACTACTGGCCCTCCTGAAGGAATCCGCCCAGGACCTGGAAAGCCCCGTCATGGAGGTTGGTAGATACGGCTCGCGGTTCGGATGTCCAGGATCGAGCCGTCACAAGAAGGATCTCACAGTCTGTGAAGCTGACACAGCGAAAACCAAGGCGTTCCGCGCCGATGTCATTATTACTAACCTTCACGTGTTAATCTTGGATGCACAGCTAGATGCGGAAAGCGCGGGAGAGATTCGACTCCTCCCGGAGTTTGGATTCACAGGAGTGGATGAAGCACATACGTTCGAGTCAACAATGCGGGACTTCTCCGCGATATCCATTAACCGCAATAAGTTGGAAATACTTGAGGGCTCCGCACCGGACAAGCTGATGGCCATCATGGACAGTTTGGATCGGAAATCCCGGTTTTCGTTCACGGTTGAAGTCGATGGAGAACTGGTCACGGCCATCAAGGATGTGTCCGAAGGTAAGGAGATGAAGCTCTTTGACGAGGATGACGGCGACGAGGACGAACCTTCAGTCGCGGGTAGTGCCAAGAAGATTCTTGACATCGGACAGAAGGGTGTCTACAGAGATGGTCACGCGGTTTTGTATTTCGAGCCGTCCACAAGGAATGGAACTCCCGCGAAGCTGACTTCCTCGTGGATCAACCTCGCTGGGTCGTGCCGTAGTGTGTTGACTCGAACGCCGGTCGCGATGGTGAGCGCCACGATCCCCTCGACCCTGGCGGGCTGCGTTGGCCTCGAACACGCTGTCGTCACAGACGTGGGACATCCTTTCGACTACAGCACGCAGGGCCGCCTGTTCGTTTCTCGCCATGGGGGGAGCTACAAGGACGCCAAAGAACCATTGAACTTTGAGAAACGAGCCGGCCAAGTGCTCCAGGCCATCCGCGCCACCAACGGCGGCTGCCTGTTACTATTCTCGGCGATGAAGGATCTCAACACCCTCTATGACTATCTGACCCCTGACCTTCTGAGGGATGGACGCCTTGTGCTCCAACAGGACAGCCTGTCTGACAAGAAATACCTGACGGAACAGTTCGTCAATGACGGCCGCGCGGTGCTGTTCGGTTCGAAGTCGTTCGCCGCTGGGTTTGATGTACCAGGCGAAGCGTTGGAGCTTGTGGTGGTGTGGAAGATGCCTTACCCGAGTCGTGATCCGATCCATGATGCCATCAAGCGTGCATCCTATAAGCGGTATCGGGATCTCATGCTGGTTGACGTCACGCAGGCTGTGGGCCGGTTGATCCGGTCTACCACGGACACGGGGACGGTGTTTGTGGTGGACGCCAGAGGCAAGAAGGACCTGGTGGACAAGTCAGATCCGATGATCGCCCACCTTTCTCAGTTCCGGTGCGCTATGGTGTGATCGGCGTCCAAGGTGGCGCCACCGACCCAAGGAGGTCATGATGGCGCTCGCTGGACCGTTGCCGGACCCGAACAGGGTCCGAAGGAACGAACCAACACACGAGGTCAAGCACCTGTCGGCCGACGATGCCCTGAAGCTGCCGTTCCGGGTGAACTTCTCCCCAACGCCACCTGAGGATGACCACATCCAGGCGACTGTGGCTGACGACGAGGAGTGGCACCCTGTGGCGAAGCTGGTGTGGGACTCCATCAAGGAGGACCCGTGCCGGATGCTCATGACCTCCGGTGATTGGGCTGCCCTGGTTGTGATGTGCGAGACGCTGTCGCGGGAGCTGCGTCCGCAGCCGGTGGGGATTATGCAGCCGAACCCGAAGACGGGCGAGGAGGGTTCGGTTCAGATGGCGGTCATCCCCATCAAGTCGGGGACGCTGTCCGCGTTGGACAAGCTGTACCGCATGATTGGCATCGGCGAAGGTAACCGTCTCCGTAACCGCTTCCAGGTTGAGTTGTTCCCGCAGGGCACTCAGGAAGGCGTGAACAAGGGCAATGTTCGGTCGATCGTGTCGAAGCGCTCCGAGCTGATGTCGAAGGGGGCTTCCGGTGAGTAAGAAAGAGAAAATCACCCAGGAGCGCATCCTCTACAGGACGCAATTCGACCCAGACAAGGATGATACCCATGTCTGGTTTTACAGTGGGGATTCTCGCGAGGGTCATAGGCCCTTTCCGCTTCTTTATGCAACGTGGAAGCGGATGGGTAAGCCTAGCTCCATCACGGTCATCATCGAACCCGGCAACACCGTTGGTGATGTGCGATGAAACTGGAGCTGAAACTTGACGGGTTCGGCTCTGTTTATCTGGAGCAAGCCGAAGACTTCGACCCGGTGAAGATGATGGAGGTCGCCGGTGAAATGTTACGCCGGCATGGTGCGCGCCATCACGAAGCTGGTATCGGATTTCAGTCCCCGGCACAGGTAGAGATAGCGGAGACCGTATACACGAATCCCGGCGACGCTTACTAGGGCGATGACGTCGGCTCAGATGTTGGCGGACTGGCAGGTTGAGCCAGTCTGTATCGGCCCAACGTGGCAACGAGATCCCGACTGGGATGGGGTCGACGTACTCAGTAAGTACGTCTTGCCGCAATGGACGCTGGGCTGGCAAATCCTCGACTGGATTGAATCCAACCTCCTCGGTGACGACGGCGAACCGTTCTGCGCCACGCCGGAACAGAAACGCTTCATTCTGTGGTGGTACGCCATTGATGAAGATGGCCGATTCATCTACCGAGACGGTGTGCTACAGCGCCTCAAGGGATGGGGCAAGGACCCCCTCGTAGCGGTCATTTGCGCCGTTGAACTCATCGGCCCCTGTAGGTTCGCCGGTTGGGCCACCGAAGATATGCCAGCCTTGGGTGTCGTCCGAGGCGAACCAGTTGCGAAAGAATGCACCAACGCGTGGATCGACGTCGCGGCTGTCTCGAAAGAGCAGACCATCAACACGATGTCAATTTTTCCGTCTCTGTTCAGCGAGGCGTGTAAGAAAAGCCACGGCATCACGAAGCAGTCGTTGGGCAAGGAAATCATTTACGCCCACGGCGGCCGGCGACGAATTCGTGCCGTCACCTCCAACCCGAGATCCCTCGAAGGTGGACGCGCCACCTTCGTCGTCCGCAACGAAACTCACCACTGGCTGGAGTCCAATAACGGCCACGAGATGGCCTCAGTTATCGGCCGTAACGCTTCAAAGTCGAAAGGTGGACGCAGCCGGGCACTCAGCATCACCAACGCTTACGAGCCCTCCGAAAATAGCTTCGCCCAGATCCAACGGGAGGCGTGGGAAGCCGAACAGGCGGAAATGTCCATCGACACCCACGTGCTGTACGACTCCCTTGAAATACCTGGGCATATCGGGACGCTGCCGCCCAAGAAGAACGAGGACGACCCGCCACCCGACGAAGCAGAGATACGCGCCTGGCTTACCATCGTACTCACTGCCGTTCGCGGCGACGCCTGGTGGCTGGATATCCCGACCCTCCAGGACTCCATCCTCTCCAAGGAGAATACGCCGGCAAAGAGCCGACGGTTTTGGTTCAACCAAATCTCTGCCGCCGAGGATGCGTGGATCAACCCATCGGCCCCAGCGGCCGGCATTCATCCGCTCGCGAAATCAGAACGCGAGAAGATCGCCTCAGCCGACCCGTTCGCCCACCTCGTGGCCGGCTGGATCGTCGGACCCAAGGAGCCTATCGTCGCCTTCTTCGACGGCTCAAAGTCTGACGACTCCACAGTCATCGTCGGGTGCCGACTTACCGATGGATACACTTTTGTTATCGGCTTGTGGGCGAAACCAACTGGAGAGTTGATTAAGGGCTGGAGAGTGAACCGCGCCCAGGTCGACTATCGTGTTGACGAAATGATGGAACGCTTTAACGTTGTTGCTTTCTGGGCCGATCCCTCACACGCACTTGACGATGACGGCACTCGGTACTGGGACGGAATCATCGACGGTTGGCACCAACGCTACAACGATAGATTCCAGTTATGGTCAATCAAGACTGGTAACAAGCAACATTCCGTGATGTGGGACATGACTTCGCCGGAGCGCCTGAGCATGTTCGTCACGGCGGCTGAGATGACCCATGACGAGATCGAGATGCGCGACGAGGCCACAGGCGCGTGGGCGCCCCCGTGGCTCCACGATGGCCACCCCGCGTTGATGAAGCACTGGATCAACACGCGACGCTGGCCAACCCTCCTCGTGGGGGGGCGCACCGGCATCAGCGTGCACAAGGAGTCCCGCGAGTCTGCGAAGAAGATCGACCTCACCGTGGGTACCATCGGTGCCCACATGCTCCGCCGGCTGATGAACAACGTCGGCTACGAGCCGCCGAAGAAGCGGGGCGGGTGGGCGGTTGCCCTGTAGGTTATGCTCACGACGATGCGACACCAGGAGGATTTCCGATGACCCTCAGCCAGGCGGACGCTAAGGGAATGGCCTTCGAGCGCTTCCCTGCGTTCCTGAGGCAACGGGAACATGCGGAGCGCATGGACAAATGGCGCAGTCCCGACCCCGGCCGCAGAAACCTGTATATGCCCAAAGAGGAGGCAACAGCATCTGACGAATACAAAATGCTGGCTGATATTTCGCCGACGCCATTATTGCAGCTTGTCATCAACGCGGTAGTGCAGATCACCTACCTCGACGGGATAAGCAAGCCCAAGATGGAAGAAAACCTTCAAACCTATAGAGTGTGGCTCGCCAACGGATGGAATAAGCGTCAAAGCGCTGTCTATCGAGACACCATGGCTCACGGAACCTCGTGCACTCTCGCACTCCGAGGGGAGCGATGGCTAACCAAAGAGAAGACCATCATGTGGTCTGCACTCTCGGCAAAGCAAATGATAGCGTTCTTCAATGAACCAGAAGACGAGTTCCCGGCTACAGCCCTATACGGGGAGCCGTACCGCGTTGATGACGAGGTAGGCTTTTACGTTCGTCTCTACGACGAGGTGAACATTTACTACCTGTCGTGCGTGGGCATGGGTTCAGAGCTGAAGGACTGGACCTATATTTCCGAAGAGGCCCACGATTCAGGTGTTGTGCCGATTATCCAATACGATAACCAGATGGACCTTGAAGGACATTCCACGGGAGAGATTGAGCCCTTCATCCCGCTCTGCCGCAGAATCAACCAAGACGTGTTTGATCGCTTGATTGTGCAAAGATTCGGAGCATGGAAGGTTCGTTACGTTACCGGCCTAGTAAAGCCGGAAGGCATTAGCGACGAAGACTACAAGAAATCGGTTCTTCAGCTCCTCGTAGGCGACATACTGGTCAGTGATAACCATGATACCAAGTTTGGCACTCTGGATGAAACTCAGCTCGCCGGGTTCATCGCAGCGTTCGATAACGACCTCCGCACCCTGTCAGCCGTCACTCAAACTCCACCCCACCACCTCCTTGGCCTTTCCAGCAACCTTCAGGCCGAATCCCTGGCGGCCGTTGAGGCCGGGCTTCAAAGGAAGGGCCTGGAGCGACGTATCTCATGGGGTGAAAGTCACGAAAAACTGTTCAGACTTACCGCTCACCTCCTGGGGAATAAAGAAGAGGCTCATGCCTTCGATTCCCAGTCACGCTGGCGCGACATGGAATCGCGATCACTGGAACAGGCCGCACGCGCTCTGGGTATTCTCGCCACTCAGGTGGGTGTGCCCGTGGAGATGCTGTGGAACCGCATCCCGAACTGGTCCGAAACCGATCAGATCAAGGCGCTCAAGTTCGTGGAATCCGGTAAGGCTGAAGCCTTAATGAACGAGCTTGCTAACCGACAGATGGCGAAGGGTGGTGTACTCCTTGGCAACGCAAGCTGACCTAGCCGCCATCGACCAAGCGCATCACCTCGGGCAACAGCAAAACGCGCGAGCTGTGGCCATTATGGTTGCACAAGCCTGGGCGAACATGATTGACCCAGGTCACATCTCGGGGAATGCAGCACTGTGGATCGCACGGGCAATTCAACTCATAGAAATTGGGCGTAACCGATCTGCGCTCATGGCCTATGGGTACGCTCAAACGGTTCGCCGGTTACAGGCTCCTGCTGATGCGCCGGCGTGGACGATGCCAGCACTGCCAGCGCTACCATTGGAACAGATTCAGAAGTCCCTTGGCTTCGTGGGTCCCGCCCGCACCATCGTGGATATGACCAAGGTCGAATCCATGGAGGACGGCACGGTTACGGAACCCATGCCGGTCGAAGAAGCGATGGCTGCGGCGGAGAAACGGATTGTGGCCACCGTGGAGCGGCACGTTCACAACGGTGGCCGTGATGCTATTGATGCGGTAGTTCGTGAGGACCGTGCGGCCGTCGGTTGGATACGCGTCACCGACTCTGACCCCTGTTACTTTTGCGCCATGCTGGCCAGCCGAGGCCCCGTTTACCTCGAAGACTCATTTGAGGAATCAGACCCACGGTTCACCGGACCAGGAGATCATAAAGTCCATGACAGTTGCGGCTGTCAGTTGCGCCCCCTATGGACTCGCAGCAAGAGCGAATGGACCCCCGACTCTGTAGCCTTCCTGGAGCTGTGGAAGTCCAGTGGGGCCGCCAAGGGTGGCAAAAATGCCCGGCTTACCTGGAGGCAAGCCTACGAAGGTCGAGCGGAACCGGAACCCGTCCAGTAGCATCCGCAGCAGACGTAAGGAGACAGGCAGATGGCAGACTACAACGACCCCACCCCGGCGAGGGGCCTCAAGGCCGACATGGGCAGGCTCATGCCGGAGCGGTTCGTCAAGGAGAAGGCCGGAGTCCAGACCGTCGCGACCAACATCGGCGGTACCCGCATCTACAACGACAGCGGACGCGACCTGACCATCCAGAAGGTACACGTCAGCGTCAACACCGCACCCACGGGTTCGGCCCTGGTCGTGGACGTCCACAAGGAGGGAACCACGATCTTCACAACCCAGGCGAACCGTCCATCCGTGGCCGTTTCCGCGTTCGCCGGTTCCGCTGTCCCCGCCGTCACCGCCTGGCCCGCCGACTCGTGGCTGACCGTGGACGTGGACGTCATCGGCTCGACCGTCGCCGGCTCCGATCTGCGCGTCACCATCCTCGCCGGCTAATCAGTCCCCTAGGTGGGACTGCCCCTAGGAGGGCACACCATGTCAAACACCAAGCTCCCCAAGCGTGAAGAGTGGAAAGCCCCATGGGAGACCGACGCCCAGGGGCAGCCGGTCGCCGAAGCCGATTGGGTCATCGACCCGGCTAAGCTCGCCGACCACCTCTACAACCTCCTCAGCGACAAGGCTCGCCTCCAGGAGAACGTAGCCACCCTCACCGGGGAACGCGACGAATTCAAGACCAAGTTCAAGGCCAAGGAAGCCGAAGGACTCACTGACATTGACAAGCTCAGGCAGGAATTGGCCGACGCCAAGGAGCAGGCCAAGACCGGCAACGAGCTGGAGACCGCACGTTACCGCGCGGCAGCACGATACGGCCTCAACGATGAAGATGCCGACCGCCTTCGAGGCAAGACGGTCGATGAATTCTTCGAGGATGCCGAGAAGTTCGCTGCCAAGTACGGCACCAAGACCGAAGTTGAGCCAGAGAGTAGCCCGCCGGTTCAGCGGGGAGTCCGACCCAGGGCGGCCGGAGACCCGAAGGGCAATGCTCCGGTCGAGGAGAAGTTGGACCCAGCGGACATTGATAAGCTTATTCCCATGTGAGGTCTTTCGGCTTAGCCGGCGGCCAACAAACCAGACGACGAGGAGGGCCATCTAATGGCCGTGGAACTGCCAATCACAGCGAAGCCGGAGGTTTTCATGCCTCTGACTCTCGCCCTGGTGCGCCGCCGGCTGATCATCCCCGAGATGATTACGCGAGTGAGCGAGGACTTTTTCAAGAACAAGCAGGGCGACACGGTTACGTTCCGCGTCGAGGGTCTTCACACGGTCGCGCGGAAGTACACCTTCCGTTCGCGTACCGATCCGATTGTGCTGGACGACATTTCCGGCGGTGACGGTATCCCTGTCACTCTGGATATCCACACGTATTCTGCGACTGGATTGACCGATGAGCAGATGACGTTGGACAACCTGTCGTGGACGAGGCATGTCATGGTCCCCCAGGCTGAGGCTGTGGCCAACGATCTGGAGAACGATGTTGTCGATCAGTTCGCGGCGATGGAGACCCGTCAGGAGATCGCATACACCCATGGCCAGGACCCGTTCCTTGTCGCGGTGGATGCTCAGCGTCGAATGGACAACCCTGTTGATCCGGCTGGTGACCCGCTCGGACTTCGTGGGCTGGTCCCGTCGGACAACCGGTATTGGCTCATGGGAAGCAACGTCGCGGCCTCGGTTGCGGGTCACCCGCGTTTCTCGCAGCATTCTTGGGCGGGAACCGAGACGGCAACGACGATGCTCCGCCGGGCGCAGATCACGGCCCCGATTGCGGGGTTCATCCCGGTCAAGTCTATGGTTTTGGACCCCGATGAGTCGTGGTTCTTCCACAAGACTTCGCTGATTCTGGGAACGGTGGCACCGTCCGTTCCGCGTGGCGCCACAACCGGGTTCCGAATCCAGCAGGACGGGTTCGGAATGCGGTGGATCGCTGACTATGACGCGCCGTACCTGCGTGACCGGTCGGTTGTGTCGATGTTCTCGGGCCTCACCCCCGTGTACGATGAGCGTCTTGGCGGGACCGGAACCGACCGGCATGATCTGAGGCCGCTGTCTTCGTACACGGGCGTCGGTGATGATGTGCCGAAGTCGTTCCGGGCCATCAAGGTGAACTACACTCCGCCGGCCGACGGGGACTGGGTGCCTGACGCTGCATAATCTATACCCCTGGGGCCTCCGGCGTGAGGCCCCAGGGTTCCGCCCCCTGTAGGAGGTGAAACCGGTGGCCGCAACAGATCCGTTGATGACTCTTGGCGAACTTGCCGATTGGACCCGGCGGGAGATTCCTCAGGAGGAGCCATTCGCCAAGTTGGTCATTCAAGCAACCTCGGGTCTGATTCGCCTCCATGGCGACTCGAATTGGACGTATTCGACACTGCCGCCTGAGGCCCGAACCATCATGGCCTTGGTCACCAAGAACTATTACCTCAACCCTGAGGGGATCATCGCTGAGACTACCGGTCCACTTTCGGAGAGGAAGCTCGAAGACTTCGTCCGCAACATGACTCTCACTGACGAGGAGAAGATTACTCTTGCTCGCGTCGCCGGCAAGGAACCCCATCTGCCCCTGGCCGGTGGTCGGCTCTGGACGGTGTCCACCAGACGTGAAGATGTCCGATGCCAGCCATTAGACCTTTATCTCCGGGACAGCCATGGCTCCGATTGGATGATCCCCTGGGTTTCCCTTGGTGAGAATCTGTATTGGGATAAGCATCCAGGAGACGTTGTTGGTTATGGTGACGGTGGCGGGAAGTACCGTTATCCGGTGAGGGGCCACTAGATGGCCGTGCGCGAAGACATTTCCGTGATCCGAGACGATCGGCCAACCGATCAGTTCGGTGACCCGGTTGGGCCGGAACCAGCTCCGCAGAAGATAAGCGGAGTTAAGATTGTGCCCCGAACATCAGCGGAAGACGCTGATGGTGGAGTCATCGTCATTGATGGCCTCAATATCTTCATTCAACCACCTCCGAGGGTTGCCATCAAATCCAACCATAGGATTGTGGCACGGGGGGAAATCTGGGAAATCGAAGGTACTCCTGGACTCTACCTGGAGAAAGCGTTGTGGATAGTGACCCGTAAGGTGGGGCCGAAACCATGACCGAACCGAAAGTCACCATTCGGTATGAGCCTGACCATGTTGGGTTCGGCCAAATCATGATGGGTGACCCCATTCGAGACTTGGCGATGGCGGCAGCTCGCCGCGCCAAGCTTGTCGCCATCTTCATCGCCCCGTATTCGGGTGAGAACAAGACGCACTACAAAGACAATTTCGAGGTTCAGTCGATTGTTGTTGCGATTGACGGTAACCCTCGGCGCGCCGCACGTCTAGTTAACTGGTCTCGATACGCTACCGCGATTGAGTTCGGTGGGCTCCCTGAACGAGAAGGACACAAGGCAATCTATGGACGCCCGCAACGAGTTCTCGCGCGTTCCGGTATGGCTGTCGGTGAGTTCGTAGGCGGTTCCCCATGATTGACATCGAAGAAGTCGTCATGGAACTGCTTCGGCAGCAGATACCAGAACTTCAGCCCACCGGAACGATTTTGCATGTCGCGAACCGGATGCCCGTTCAAATGCGTGCCTCTCTTCCATTCGTAGGGGTGTGGAAGATAGCCGGCACATCAACCAAGTTGGAAATCACGCCACAGGTCGATATTGTGACTTTCGCGGCGACCAATCATGCGTCTAAAATGCTGGCGGCCCAGATTGAAGATTTGATGATCGTGGGGGCACCCCACCCAGTGCACTACGGTACGGAGCAGTTCGCCTATATCGACAGTGTGGAGGTGCATCTCAGCCCCGCTAGGGTAGAGTGGGCTGACGAGACCATCCCCAGGTATTACGCCAGTTACACGACCAGGCTACGTCGCTAAAGAAGGAGTGGGCAATGCCTACCGTACCGAACTACGAGGCCCTGAAGGACAAGCAGGCCGAACTCATTCGCAAGGCGACCGACGGTTCCGCGTTCCTGGCGGCGTCCACTGTCGCCGCGATCGCGGCTCTGACCGAATATGTTGCGCCGGTTGTGGGTCCGCCTGCTGAGCCGGCCAAGAGGCTCCTCAGCACCCTACCCACGGGCTATGTGGACCTGGGCTGGCTCACCACCGATGGTGCCCAGTTCGCCCGCGAAGTGGCGACCTCGAACATCACCAGTTGGGGATCGGTCTCCCCAACCCGATCGGACGTCACCTCGGACACGAGCACTCTCACGGTAGTGGCACAGGAGACCAAGCTCATTACCATCGGAATGGCCACTGGTGCCGACCTCGAAGGTATTGTTGGACTCGCCGACACTGGTGAGGTCATCGTCAAGAAGCCCGCACGGGCCAACTCTCGATCCTACCGTTGCCTCGTGCTCGCCGTGGACGAGAACTCGTTCGGCGAAATCTACATGGGCCGCTATCTTCCTCGCGCGAAGGTGACGGGTTACTCCAACCAGAACTTCGGTGGCGGCGACAACGCCGTCGAGTGGGGTATCACCCTGACCGGCGAGGAAGACTCCACTCTCGGATATTCGGAGGCTTGGTTCTTCGGCGGCGATGGCTGGTACGGTCTGTTGGACGCGATGGGTATCGAGGAAGCCGCGTAACACTTCCTCCCTCAAGCGGGGGGTGTGGTCGCCGGGCGGACGGGCACACCCCCCACCTTCCAAGAATCCGCCGACGGAGGACGAAATGGAATACCCGAAGACCCTCTACAAGGGCACCGGCAAGAACCGCCAGACGATGACCGTCAATGACTCCCCGGCTGAGGTGCGAGCCACGTTCAACGGCTGGCGCGTCGAGGGCGGCGAGGAACCCAAGCCGGTCGATCTCCGGTCGACAGGAGCCAAGCTCCGCGAGACCGACACGGCCAAGAAGTCCGACTAGAACAGGAATCCGCCCATGACCCAACGCGCTAGCCGTCCGAGGACGGTCAAGAACGACAACGTGACCCGAATCCATCTCAACCTTGATGCCGTCGAGAATGAGAGAGGCGATCTGGAGCCTTTCGCGTTCATGCTGAACGGCAAGGAGATTGTCACGAAGAACCCTGACGAGTTGGACTGGAAGGAGATTATGGCCATCACGGATGGCGTCTCACTCCTGGCCAAGGTTTTGGAACCCGAGGATCGAAAGTGGATTATCACTCAAGAGTTCAAGGGGTTCAAACTCCGCGCACTTCTGAATGGCTTCCAGGAGCACTACGGCGTTGACACCGTCCCAAACGACGTCGCCTCGCGTTTCTCATAGGCACCTACCGCGAGGCCATTGAAGCGGATCTGTGCGCACAGGGCATTGACATGGGTGCCCTGTGGCGCAGCCGCCGCTGGCGCCTACTCCTGAATATCATCGACCATTTACCTCGGAACAGTTACTACCAAGAGGCGGTTAGTAAGAACAAGGAACATGTCCAAAACATCGCAGAAGCAATGGGTGGAAAGAAGGATGGCGAGGCGTACCGGCCGCCGATGCACACCTACTCCACCGAAGTAGAACTTCTTCAATTCTTGTGCAATCAGATCATGCTGCTTCGACACGAGTCCGCGCAAGCGAACAGTAAGCCGGACTTGCTCCTGCCACCGGAAAGTGGCGTGACTGATGCTCGCAAGCACATAGAGTGGAAGCGAAGGAAGGCCAAGCATGAGGCCCTAGTGGCGCGCGTATTGCCTCAACGCAAGGTACAGTGAGCCCATGACGGACGAGGGGATGACCCGATGACCGAACCGCAGCACTCAGCGGGGTCAGCGTTCCTTCAGATTGTCCCCTCGTTCCGTGGCTTCCATGACAAGGTAAGAAGCGAGCTGAAGAGAGAGGGAAAGGCTCTTGGCAAAGATGCCGCTGAGGCTTTCGAGGAGGGATTCAAAGACGAAGCAAGTGAAGGTATCGGGGCGGCAATGGAAGAAGCCGCTGAAAAAGGCAAGCCCAAGACGAAAGAGGCAGGGAAGAAAGCAGCCGAAGCGTACACCGGAGCTTTCCGAACCGCGTTAACATCGAACCTTACTGCTATTCAGCGTGAGTTGAAGGCCCTTAAGATTGATGCTGATACTACGGGCGCGGCAGCGAAGGTCGCCACTTTGAGCGCGGCCGTTGAGGGCCTGTTGAAAGATGCCAAGGACATCAAGGTGGATTTGGACGCGGTAGGCGTCCTTCCTGCTATTGCCAAAATCGATGCGGCGTTGAAGGATGTAGCGCGCACCGCTGATGGTGTAGAGATCACGTTCAACTCCGCTAAAGCACAAGCCGCTGCGCAGTCGATTCGAAAGACGGTAGATGCCGAACTCAAGCGGATTACCGTTGAACCTAAAATTGAGGTAAAGCCCCGTGAGCTGGGGCACTTCCAGCGGTCCTTGCGTGCCGGGATTCAGAAGGCATTGAAGGATCTGCCCCCAATCGAACTGAAAACTGACTCTTCTGATGCGCAACGTCAAGCGGTAGAGTTACGCAATCAACTCGTCAAGTTACTGGGCCGAATAGAAACCGAAATTGACCTCGACGCGGAAGAAGTTCTCGATCAGGTTGAGGTTCTGGCTATCAAGCTGGGCTTGTTGGCCAATAATAAGACGGATATTGAGATTGATGTCGATGCGGCTGAAGCGTCTGCGACCCTCCTCGCCCTGGAGCGGTTGACTGAGAAGTTGGATGACGACGATGTCACGATCGAGGTGGGTACACGTGGTGCCAGCGCGACGATAGCCGCGCTGGAGGCGACAGAACGAGCTGCCCGTGGGGCGTCGGGTGGGGGGTCCGTTGCGGCGAACTCGTTCCGCGCTTTCTCGGGAGTGATCCTGGGATTGGCAACCATCGGACCGCTGGTGATTCCGGTTCTTGCCACCATTACTGCCGGCGTCCTCGCGCTCGGTGCGGCTGCCCCGGTGGCCGGCGCGGGCCTTGCTGTTATTGGACTCAGCTTTTCCGGTATCGGTGATGCCGTGGGCGCCTTGGGGGATGTGCAGCGCGATGCGGCCAAGGACGCTGCCGCTCATGCACGTTCATTGCGGACTGCGTCGAATAGTGTCCGTGATGCGCGTTTAGCGGTGGAGCGTTCCGTTGAGGGGCAGGTTGATGCCCAGCGAAACTATAACGATGCGCTGGAGGATGAGCTTCGCGCGCAAATGGATGTCGATAGGGCGCGCCGTCGCGCGGCGGATCAGTTGGAGGATTTGGCTCTGCGGCTCGAAGGCGGGGCCATTGCTGAGCGAGAGGCCATTCAGGATCTAGCTGATGCTCAAGAGGCTTACAACGCTGTCATGGCGAGCCCTGAGTTGTTTTCGACTCGCGCTAAGACGAATGTCGAGATCGAGCTGGACAAGAGGCGGCTTTCTCTTAAGCAGCTTCGTGTAGAGAATGAGCGGTTAGCTGAGGAGCAGCAGGAGGCGAACCGCACCGGGGTCAATGGCACTGAAGTCGTTGTCGCGGCACAGGAGCGTGCCGCTGATGCGGCTGACAGGACTGCGGCTGCTCAGCGGGGTATCGCTGATGCGGCTAGGTCGACTGAGGACGCTCAGCGTCGCCTGGCAGATGCACAGATTGCCTATAGCGAAGTTCTGTTCAGGACAGGAGATATCGGTTCCTCGTCTATGCAGAAGCTGGAAGAGGCGATGGGTAAGCTGTCCCCCGCCGGGCAGCGTTTCGCCCTCTTCCTTCACGGCCTCCGCGATGAGTTCATGGCGTTGAAAACCGCCACCCAGGAGGGTTTCCTCCCTGGAGTTCAGGCGGGAATGGAACTCATCATTGGAAAACACGGACCAGCATTCATCAGTTTCATGGGAAACATCTCCAAAGTCATGGGGGAGATGTTCCTGAACTTCGCCAATTCATTGGGTAGCCCAGTGTGGCAGGAGTTCTTTGGGACCATGGGTGAGTTCGCGCCTACGTTCCTTCGCCAGTTCGGTGAGATCATGATGAACCTGGCGGAGTTCGGAGCCGGGATGGCGACCGCGTTCGCCCCCCTGACGGAGGACGTTGGTTCAGCTCTGATTGGACTGACAGAAGACTGGGCAGCATGGGCCGCTACCTTGAAAGATAATCCCGAGTTTCAGAATTTCATGGACTACATTCGCGCCACTGCGCCGAAGGTGGTCGACATGCTGATTGCGTTCGGGGCTGCCCTGTTGAACCTTGCTGTCGCGGTCGCACCATACGCTGATGACCTCATGAGTCTCGTAACCGGCTTCCTCGCGGTGATCGCCGCGATGAACCCTGATGTGCTGGGCATCATCGCCGTTGCGGTTATTGGCGTGGCGGCAGCTCTGCAACTCATGTTTGCCATCTTCTCCACGGCCGGTGCGATTGCACCAATAATCGCGGCAATCGCTCTCGCCCTCAAGGGTGGCGCCACTGCCGGTGCCACCTTCATCGCCGTATCCGCCCTCATTGTGGGCGCGATAGTAATTCTGGGTGTCGCCTTCTACCTTCTCTATAAGCACAATGAGACGTTCCGCAAGGCGGTTCACTTCACGTGGGAGTGGATCAAGCGGATTACCAAAATCACTGTTGACTGGTTCATGGACGAGGCACTTCCCAGGCTGATTACATTCTTCAAGGCCGTGGGTGACATCGGCGTGTGGCTATGGGAGAAGATTCTTCAGCCCACCTTCAAGTTCATCGCCCTCGCGTTCGGTGTCATGGTCGACTACTTCGCGTTCATGTGGCAAAACGTGGGGCACCCCATCTTCCAGGTGATCGGGGCCGTTGCCCAATTCTTGTGGTTCGGAATATTCAAACCCGTATTGGGTTTCATCTGGGAGGGATGGAAACTTCTCGGTGAAGTCATCTGGTTCGTCATTACCAAGGTGATCGGGCCAGTTCTTGAACTCCTGGGTGCTATCGCACTCAAATTGTGGCAGATATTCATTAAGCCAGTGCTTGATGACATTGGTCTCTTGTTCAAGGTGATGGCCTCTATCCTGGTTTGGACGTGGGATAACGTCCTCAGGCCCATGTTCGAGGCTTTCGGCAACTTCATCACAGATAAGGTGCTGCCACCCTTCAACGCCGGTGTTGACATGATCGGGAGAGCTTGGGACAAGCTCAAGGAACTTGCCATGGCCCCGATCCGATTCATTGTCGAGACCGTCATCAACAAGGGTCTTATCGACCCGTTCAACTTCCTCGCCCGAACCTTCGGAACCTCGGAGATTCCGCACATTAAGTTGTCCGAGGAGGCTACCAGGATTCCAGCTTATCGTGGACAACAGGCCCTCGCTGCTGGCGGCCCGGTGTTGGGTTACTCGCCACATGACAAGGCGGACAACATCCCTGCCTGGCTGACGGCTAACGAATTCGTGCAGCCAGTTTCGGCCGTGGACTATTACGGCGTCGAGTTTATGGAGGCCCTACGGCGTCGGCGTATCCCGCGCGAACTGCTGGGGTTCGCGGAGGGCGGCCTGGTCGGCTTCGGGCGCGAGCTGCAACGCCGTGGATTCAAGGTCACCGAACACCCTGCTTTCGGTGGAGTGGCCATGAACGGCCACGGGCGTTCATCCTTGCACTACAGCGGGGACGCCATTGACGTGAACTGGGCTGCCGGCACTTCGTTGCTGGAGCAGCGTATGATTGATAGCATCGTACCGTTGGCCAAAGCATATGCGCTACGTACAATCTGGCGTGTCAAGGACCATTTCAATCACGCACACTTCGACACGGGAGTTTCTTCTGGTCGATCCCTCGGAGACATGATTGGTGGGTTCGCCAGCGGGCTGCGTGACGCTGTCGGTAATATGATCGGCGCCCCGGCGGAGTGGCTGAAGAACCAGGTAGAGAACCTGTATGACAAGGTCCCTGGCAAGGATAGTGCTTTTGGACAGTTGGCCTTGGGTCTTCCGAAAAAGGTGTTGACCTGGGCGATGGATAAGGTCAAGTCCCTGATTGGGATGGCAGGTGAGATGTTCACCGGTTCTGATGACGGCGGTGGTAGCCAGGCTGTCAGGGACATCGTCCGCAGCGCAGCCGCTGGCTACGGGTGGTCCGAGGGGCCACAGTGGAATGCGCTTTCATGGCTGCTGGGCAAGGAGTCCTCGTGGAACCCACAAGCTCAGAACCCTAGGTCTACGGCGTATGGCCTGTTCCAATTCCTTAATGGAACCTGGGCAGGAACGGGCTACAGAAAGTCTAGTGACCCTCGAATCCAGACTGCCGCCGGCCTGAAGTACATTGAGCAACGCTACGGCACGCCGTCGAATGCGGCGGCATTCCACCGTGCCAACAACTGGTACGCGGAAGGTGGGCTGGTTGGTGGTGATGGCGCTGACATGCCTATCGGCGTTTACGATAACGGCGGAATCGTTCCTCCTGGGTTTAGCGCTATGCTGAACATGACTGGCGGAAACGAGCACGCGGCAGTGTTCACCGATGAGCAGTGGCGCGCATTGAGGGATTCTGCCGATAAGGACGGTGCTCTTATCGGCGAGTACCATCAGCATAATCACGGAAACACTGGAGCATCCGAGATTCTAGACGAGACCATGCACCGCCTACGCGTGGCGAAGCGAGGAGGTGTCCATCGTGGACCTTGAGCCACGTAGTGTGGAAATGGACGGCCTTCTCATGGGGCCAGGAACCCCTTACGTGATCACAGATATCAACGAGGGAGGACGACCTGAGTTCCTGAGTGGTGACCGTGTACGTCCCCGCGAAGATGGTATTCATTTTGGCAAGGACCGTATAGGTGGTCGTGTCTATTCCATTCAGGGGTCCGTCGATACAGCCAGTGAAACCTTGGGCCGTGCCGCCTGGGCCGCGTTAAGTAAGAAGTGGAATTCGCCAGACTCGCGAAGGACGCCGGGGAGGGTGGTGGAGTTAAGGGTTCGGCAGCATGATGGCGCTACGCGTATTGTCTATGGGCGGCCTAGGAGGATTGATCCAGCCAACCAGGTGCTGCTCGCCGTCGGCCGCATTGATTTCGTACTCGACTTCCAATGCATTGATCACCTGTTTTATGGTGATCAAGAGTTCTCCAACATGGTCACCATCATTCCCCCCATCACGGGGTCGTTGACTTTCCCGGCCGTGTTCCCCATCAACACTCATGGTGCGGCGACAGTCCAATCCGATGTCACCATCTTGGGGGATGATGACGCTTGGATTGTCACTGAGTTCCACGGTCCGATCCTCAATCCAGTGATTGACGTGCCTGGATCGTGGGCGGCGGAGGTGGGGATGGATTTGGACTTCAGTCAGACTTTGAAGATTGACCCCCGACCGGGGTTCCGTGGGGTATACCTGAATGGTGTGGCGATCCCTTCGGGTGTGCTATCATCGTCCTCGCCTCGTCTCTCCAACATGAAGCTTGCCCCCGGCGAGCACAACCTGATCCTCCGGGGGTACGATGCCACAGGGACGGCGACCATGAACAATTCGTGGCGTAACACCTACTTGACGCCGTAAGGAGCCCCGTATGACTTGGGATGCTGCGCCGTGGATTGTCGGGGGGGCGAACACTTCGGCTGAAGTGGCTCGTACCGTTGCCTACGCGAGCTTCAATGGACAGGAAGGTGTCATTGTCCCTTCTCAGTTACAAGTCCGGCAACTCGCCATCCCAGGCGCCGGGGTTAGGATCTCCCCCGGCGTCTGTTCGATTCTGTGTCGTCATGCTGGCGGCGACGGCCAATGCTATGTGGGCCGATTGATTTCCGAGGAGTCGCCTGCTATCTCCAGCACGGCGCCTGGTGTGCCTCGTTCGGATTTGATTGTCGCACGGGTTGAGGACCCTAACATCGAGGGTGCTGGCTGGTCATCGCCGTTGCCGGATGGTCCTTTCATCTTCAGTCGCGTCTTGCCTGGCGTACCCGCTACTACGCTGACTTTGCAGCAGATTTATCCGACTCAGAGTGGAATCGCCCTGGCTCGTATTGACATTCCTGGCGGGACGGGGACCATCACTACGGCTATGATCAAGCCGTTGACTTCGTTGGTTGACCTGGCTACGGGTGGTCAGACGATTGACGATCCAGCTTCGGGTACGCCGGTGTTGGCGACTCCGTCTTACCAGGCGACTAAGGTTGGGGCGACTCCGAGCAATTTGACTCCGGCGCAGACAACGTTCATTGATTGGCCCAGTACGGCATGGTGGGATGTCCCAATTCCTTCGTGGGCCACACACGGGCACGTCGAGGTGATGTTGTATAACGTCGCTCACTGGGGTGGCGGTACTGGCATCTGGGGACAGCTCGAACTCATGATGGACGGTGTCACCCAGTATCAAGCACCGTTCGATAAGAACGACATGGGTTCGGATATTGGTGGTGGAAACCGGAGCGACTTCCCCCTCATTTCTCCATCTCCTGTTGCGATTCCCAGTGCATTGCGTGGTCGGGTGAAGCGGTTCAAGGTTCGAGGACGCCAAGAGACGGGTCCGCCGGCGCCCACGTCGACTATTGGAGTGGACAGCTCCAGCATTTTCGTCTTGAAGATTAAGTTCTTGAGGCTCCCGTGACCCATGATGACCTGGAAACCAAGTTCCATGTCCAGCGCATCATTGATGGAACTTGGTTGACACACGATCTACCTTTGACGAATTCTGAGGTTGTGCTCAGTCAGTTGTCAGGCCCGACCGGCGTCACTGGCGAGCTGGACCTGAATCAGGCTGAGGTTGCTGTACTTGGGATGGAGCCATGGGGGGATTGGGTTCATGTCGAGCAGGCGGGGCGCATTCGTACCTCTTGTGTTCTGATGCCTTGGTCGCCCGAAGCCAACGGTATCGCCTCAGTGAACTGTGTCGGCTTCTCTTCCTATCCACACGAGGTGCATTACTCCGGCATCTATAACGGAATCCAAGTTGACCCGCTCGATGTGGTGCGCCACATTTGGGGCCACGTCGAGACATACCAGCCCCTCGGTGTCACCATTGATCCAACAACTTCACCAATCCGAATCGGCACACCTGCCGAACAGGTAGATTTTGACACCGGGGATGGACGACACGTCAGCTTTACCGCTGGACCTGTGCAACTGAATTGGTGGACAGCCCACAACTGCGGCAGCAAGATTGAGCAATTAGCGAAGGACACTCCATTCGACTTTTCCGAGGAAGCCGAATGGAACAGCACGAGGACGGACGTTTTGAGGCGTATCAAGCTCGGTTATCCAAGATTGGGCCGGCAACAGACGGGCCTCCGTTTCGAGGAGGACGAGAACGTCACGTCGATTATTTTCCTTGCAGAGGACGAAGACCGATACGCTTCTGAGGTAATCTTTACGGGGGCAGGTGAGGGGCGTACGATTACACGTGGCGTGGATGATCGTCCCTTGGGGCGGAGGATTCGCCGTTCCGTGTTGTTGAGTGACCAATCATTGAGCACAAACGAGTCCGCGACGACCGCCGCTCGCTCGGAGCGGTCTCGCCGGCAGGCGCTGGTCGGCGCGTCTGTTGTGGAGATTGACGCTCGGCATCCTAATGCCCCGATTGGTTCATTCGCTGCTGGTGATGATATCCAGTTGAAGGCGAATTATCCTGGTGACGTCGAATCAAGTATCTGGCATCGTATCGTGAAGGTTTCTTACCGTCCTGACACGGAAGTTGCCGTTCTTGACGTTCGCAGGTCTGACATGTTTGATTATGGGAGGCTTGCCTGATGGACAAAGTATCCAGAGAGTTTGCTCAGTGGGTAGAGAATGCGGAGCGTCGTCTCTCCGTCCTGGAGAACGGCCAGAGAGCGCCAAGACTTTCTCGTAGTAGCATTTCTGACGGAGTCCTGCCGGTTTATGATTCTGCCACGGGTGCGGTAGCTCGCATCGGACGTCAAGCAGACGGGAAGCTGGCTATTACGTATCAGGGTGGTGATGCGCCACCGATCCCTGATGGAGTTACTGTGTCGGCTCGGCAATTAGCTATTCTGGTTCACTGGACGGGTGAGTTTAATCTGGCAGCGGCCCGGCCTAGTAACTTCGCACGTCTTGATGTGCACATGAGTGAGGACTCGGGTTTTACTCCGAGCGGTGACACGCTCGTTGGTGTGTTGCTGTCTGAGGGTGCCGTCTTGGTGCCGGCTGATAGTGTCATCCATTACGTGAAGGTGATCGCTGTCGATGTTGCGGATAACGCTTCCGCTGCTACGGCCGAAGCGGCGATACTTCCGCTACCGGCTCGGCACATTGAAGCCGGCTCGATTGGCACTGATGAACTGGCTGCTTCGTTCGTGTTGGCGTCGCAGGTTATCGTAGGCACACCCGGAGCAGGCCGGTTGGAGCTCGACGGTATTGCGAATACGATGACTTCGTTTCAGCCAGACGGTACTACGGAGACCATGAATCTAGACTTCGACACGGGCCTTTCGGTCTACTCCGGGAATATTGAGGTCAGAAACCCCAACAACTCTGCTATCATCATTGATGCTGATGACACTAAGCTCAAGTTTGTTGGTATCTCTGGCGCCGTGATCGCCGAGATGGATAGCACCGGGGACTTCTTTGGAGCATCACTGTTCATATTTCGAATCCGTGACGACTCCGGCGTGGTTAGATTCAATATGACAGGACTAGGGCAGTCCTTCCATGGGGAGGACGGAGTGGCCGCTATGCAGTCAGGCTCCTCTGGTAGCGACTTCTCGGCACCTCAATTCCGGGTAGAACCGGATGGGGTCAACTTGGCAGGTCGCCTCAAGGGGGAAGCAGACTTGGTTAATTTGGGTGCGACAACCCTGCTGGAGTCCCCGGCTATAAATCCCAAGTTGCAAGCACAGGTGAGGCTCGAATCGTCAAGTGACCTCTTGGCAGTTCCGAGAGTCAGGGTTCCTACCGGCACCGAGGTGGTATTCAGTAACGCGGACAGGTCCGTTGTGTTCGACAGCGGGACTGGATTCCTCCGCGCTGCCGATGCAGCGGGTACCACGGATGCCCCGTGGATTCCATTGTCATACGCAAACAGTTGGTCCGCCTACAATGACATCACGTGGACAACGGTGCCCGGTCACAGAATCACAGCAGATGGGGTTGTGGAGTTCCGGGGACATATCAAGGGCGGAACCCTCACTAGTGGCGTCATCGCGGTGAACCTTCCGGCGGGCGCCCGCCCACCGATTCGAATGAGATTCCCTATCATCACCCACGCCGGCACCCTGGCCCATATTGAGATCACCCCCGGCGGGGACCTGCACGTCTACAACATCGCTGGAGGCGGTTTCGGCCTGTTTGAGATCAAATACTCCGTGGTCGCGTAGGCGCATGGTATGGTGACCCACTAGGAGGTGAACCCATGACCGAACACGAAGATGGCTGTGAGCAACTGAAGTCCGCCACCGATGAAGAGTGGCGTGAAGCACATCAGGCACTTATTGACGCTGGGATCATTGACCCAGATGGCGATGGACGATACGTGTGGGCGCCCGGAGTACCCGCTGAGGATATTCCGGGTGATATTTATGGCTGACGCCGGTGATGTCGAACGGATGCAACGCATCATCAACCGGACACGCTCTTACGGTATCCAGGTTGTGGAGATGCCGAACTGGCAATCCAGGGGAGCCACCTGGGACCGTGTCCCCAGCTATATTATTGACCATCACGACGCCAGCACCATCAAGGCGGGCGAGTGGGGATCACTTGGCCTCATCGTCAGCAATAACCTTTCTCAATTTCAGGTGGCGCGCTGCTTGGACGGTGTACCGAAGATTGCCGTGTGTTGTGCGGGACGAGCCGGCCACGCAGGGCTCGGTGGACCCCTCGCGGGGATGCCCCTGAACAATGCCAATGCCTACGCCTATGGAGCAGAGAAGGCCAACAACGGTCTTGGTGAGCCGTACACTGACGCGGCGAACTATGCTACTGATGGACTCTTCCGCGCGTGCGCCATCGAATGCGGACGCGACCCGGCCGGTTTCGTTTATGGCCACAAGGAGTGGGCGCCTCTTCGTAAGATTGATCCCGTATATTCCATGCAGTGGCGCCGGGGCCGCGTTGTTGCTTTTCAAGCCACAGGAGTTGAGGACGACATGGACTGGTCAACTAGGTACACTCACCGCCGCACCGGTTACACCACCGAATTCGAGAACTGGATCGGCGAGACCAACGTGGCCGCCAATGCTGCCGCTGCGATCGCGGCACGTGTCGAAGCCAAGCTTGACGCTCTTGCCGGCAAGCTCTCCGATGACGAGTCGGTGTTGCTGGCGGCGATTCGAGCGGACGCGGAGGAGACCGATGTCCGCGCCCTGGCGGAGGCACTGGCTCCATTGCTGCCGTCTGATACTGATCCGACAGCGTTCGCAGAGGCTGTCGCAGACGCCCTCGCGCGTCGACTGGCTGAGTAAGGCATAATCCCACTAACCCCGAAGTGGGATTCCCAATTCTTCTTAGGTCTCGTCACCCCCGAAAGGCGGAGCCGCGTGAATGAAAGGGCCACACTTGTGCTCTACCAGGGTGACGGTCGACTGAAGACGCATCCCTTTGTCATCATGTTCATGCTGCTACTCGTCGCATCCGGGGTTGGATCTCTGATTGGAGAGGCGGAGCCGGGTTCAATTGACGCCCTGCTTCCTTCCTGGGCTGCTTACGTGTGGGGCGGGTTCCTACTCACGGGCTCTGTGCTCGCCTTGGCTGGCGTCCTGGGTTTCCGGCTGCAACATGTGAGGTTCTTGGTCGTGGAGCAGATCGGGATGGCCATCAGCGGGGCCGCTATCATTTTTTACGCACTGTGTGTTGTATTGTATGTGGGAATGGCAGGATTCATGACGATCGCGATGGGTTTGGCTTTTACCGTGTGCTGCGGATGGCGGTACTGGCAGATCCAGAGCCTAATTGATGATGCTGAATCGACTGTGGAGTCGGCGGCGGTCCGCGAGGTGATCGAGTGAATTTCATCGTATGGATTACGCAGCAACAGCCGCCGCCCGCCGGCATCACCACTCAACAGTTCTACCTGGCCGTCTTCGGGCTGGTTCTAGGTTCTGGGGTCGTAGCGGCACTGGCTACCGGTTTCTTGAACCGCCACAAACTCAAGGGTGACACGGCGAAAGTCATTCAGGAAGCAGCGGCCGGGGTGGTGAAGGACTTGAGAGAAGACAACCAAGAGCTTCGTTTGCGTGTTGACAAGATGGAAGTCGAACGCGCCGAGGACAAGCAGATCATTTCCAGGATGGTCGCCGACCACGACGCGGATCGACGTAAGTGGGAGACGGAAAAGAGGCAGATCCGAGACTTCCTGGTGAAACACTCCCGTTGGGATGAGGAACTGTTAGAGTACGTTCGGCACCCTGACGCTTTCCCCGATTTTGTTGTTTCAGATCCACCACATCTGGTGCCTGACTCATGGTAGAGTCAGCCCTTAATACAGGAGGCTAGACAATGGCAACCACTGGCTCACTCGCACCCACGCGCAAGGTCGGCTCCGGCGCCATCGGTGGCGCTCTGTCGGTTATCGGTCTGTGGGTGTTCGATTCGATGACGGCGGTCGAGATGCCTAGCGCTGTCGCAGCGGCGGTGACGCTGCTGGTGACGTTCGGTGTCAGCTACCTTGTCCCGCCCGGCGCCGACGAGGCATAGGAAGCAGGGGGTACCGGGATGGCTGAGCTGGAAGAAGACCTGGAGTTTTCCCAGGGTACGGATTTCACGTACCGCTGGCCAGTGAACGACGGCTCTGGTGTTGCCATCCCGGACTACCCGGCAGGCTGGTCGGCTATCGGCCAGGTCCGGTCACTCGACGGTAAGCTCCTGCTCGATTTGATGGTCGAGAATGGGATTCTTGAACTCGATGGACCGGACCACATGTACCTGACGATCTCTAGGGAGTTGAGCCGATCGTGGGATTTGCAAGGCCCAGATTGGCGGCACTCTCACTACGAAATCAAGCTGCGGAACCCCGCTGACAAAGTGGCCAAGATTGTGTTTGGAAAGTTTGGGGTGAAGCTCGAATGGCAACGCCCCGAAGTGCGCGACCTTTCAGGAACTGGATCTTCCGCCGGTTCCGGCTCCGGCTCAATCGAGACATAAGGACAGGTGTAACTATGGCAGCTCCGACAGTGACCGTGACTGGCGCTCCGACGGCCCCCGTGGCCCCTGGCACGACGATCGTCCTGAACGTATCGGCCGTTGACAGTGACGCGCGCGTGGTGGACTTTCAGTTCACTGGTACCGACGCCAGTGGGCAGGCTGGGCTGGCGAACCTTTCCATCACGGTCTCTGATCCGGTGACCGTCGTGGGCGAGGTCGAAGACCCGGCCGGCACCGCGACACTGACTCGCGACCCGGTGAATCAGAACGTGTGGCGTGCGACTGTCTGATGGCCCGCACAGTCCTGTTTCGGTTCACCGCCACCGACACGGCCGGGAATATGGCTTCCCGGTCCGTGTCGGTGCCCGTGGCTGACCCCGCTTCTCCGTGGCCCACGCGCGAGACCACTGGTCCTCGCGCTGGCCAGCAGTTCACCACCTACAGCGGCCCCAATCAGGTCACCGGCACTGTGTACCGAGGTGTCCGTTTCCCAGCGATTTCTGGCTGGTACACCTTCACGGCCGGCACTCTACTCTTGGAAGATTGCATCCTGGAGAAGGGTGCTCTGTTCACTTTCCAGAATCAGCTTGATATCATCCGTACTCGTATCAGATCGGGTGCGTCGCTTCAGCACACCCAGAATGTGACGATTGACCAGTCGCACTTCTGGGGCTTGGGCGATAGTGTTCACATCACATCCGACTCGGGCACCAATCATCGTTGTCAGAATATTTGGATCAAGCGGTCCCTCTTCGATGAGCCCGTCTATCAGACAGATGACCATTTCGACCACATCCAGGTCCGTGGGTGCAATGGTCTCCGCGTCGAGACTACCGCATTCCATATGGTGCCGTGGTCCACTCAGTCCAACGCCTGCCTGTACGTGGAGAACGCCAACGGTGGGAACCGCGATGTCCGCGTGCTTGACAACCTGTTCGACGGTGCGGGTTACGCGTTCACGGTCAACGGCAGCACGCCGGAGCTTCACATCCATCGTAACCGGTGGACCGGCAATCACAGGTGGGGGCCGGCGGATCTCTACAATGGGGCCGTCGCTTCTACGTCGAGCGACAACAAGCTTCTGAATGGGACGCCGGTTTCGGCGCTTCCGAACCGGCCGTAGGAGAGGTAATCATGGGTTGGGTTAAGTCGGAGCAACAGAAGATTCTCGACCATTACGTGAACAAGGCGACCCTGACGCCGGAGACGTTCTGGATCGCCCTTTACACGGGTTCGGCGGCTTCGGCGAATGACCCGACCGGCCTTACTGAGGTGCCGAACGCAAACGGCTATGCCCGCGTGGCGATGTCTGCCGCGAACTGGGCCTCGGCTGTCGCGGGCGCTGCCGGTGTGCCGTCGAGCATCAGCAACGGTGCTGAGAAGGCATTCGCGGCGGCCACGGGTAACTGGGCCTCGTCGGCGAACATCACTCACTGGGGGCTGGTCACGTCGGCGACTCACGGTGCCGGCAGCCTCAGGTTCTTCGCCGACCTGGACGTGGCGAAGCCGGTTCTTTCGGGTGACACCCCCACTCTTCCAGTAGGGGCGATGAAGATGGAACTCGGGCTCCCCGCCGACACGTTCAGTTAGGAGTAATCATGGGAGTGACTGATGATCCGAACGATCCGCGTTTGACGCGTGGAGTCGATTCGGAGCCGACGCCACAAGCGGAGATTTATTTGGTCCTGTCCGAGGAGGAGCGAGCCAAGGGATTCATCAGGCCGGTCCGCAAGAAGTATATTCACACGAAGTGTGGAGTCCTGACGGTCATTAACAGCCAAGAGATTGCAGAGACTTACGCACGGAATCCCAAGCAGTACGGCGCCACTTACTGTGTTGGGTGTTTCATGCACGTGCCGGTGTCGGAATGTACGTGGGATGACGATGGTTCAGTCGTAGGGTCGTGAAGTTCCGGGGGAGTATTTTTGGTCAGGGAAGGTGAATCGTGCCCACGAAAGCATCAACCCAAGCCAAGTACTCCCCCGGCAGAGACACAGCAACACTCACGTCTGACCCCATCACCGTTTCCACGGGCGATGTTGTCATCGTCAAAATAGCCACAGAAGATCCACCCCTGGTGATCAATGCCCCGACGTGTTCCGGGCAAACTCTCCAACTCATCGGCCAGTCCTCTGTCGCCGGCAACTGCCCCGTGGCAATTTACGCGATGACCATCGTCGGTTCCCCCACCACGGTCACGGTCGTGTGCACTTTCGGAGGCACCGTTCGGTATCACATGGCCGTGTTCAACTGTTGGACGAGTGCCGTTCTCGCGGCGACCCCGGCAACGAACGCTACCAAGAACGGTTCTGGTGCGCCGTCGGCGACACTCACAACCACGGCCGCGAACAGCGCCATCGACTGCATCAACGGCGACTGGAACGCCCGCGCACCAGGAACACCCACTTATAAACTCTCTGCCATCAACGACGGATTACATAATCAGTCCACGAACTTCTACGTCGGTTATGGGTTCTACTCTTCCGATGTTGGTGCGGCTGGTGCGAAGACGATTGGGATGAACACGCCGAACACTCAGGCGTGGGGGATGATCGGTGTTGAGATCAAACACCAGGCGGCCGGTAGCCCGAACCTATTGGCCGGTTCGGGTGGCGCGGCGGGTGGCGGTTCTGGTGCCCTGTCTCGGACGAGGCGCCTCAGCGGGACGGGCGGTGCGGCTGGAGCCGGCCAGGGGGCGGTGGCGGTCCGGCGGGGTCTGGTCAGCACGACCGGGGGCGCCGGTCATGGCGCCGGGCTGCTCGGGCGCCTGGTGGGGCTCGCGGGTGGTGGAGGGGCGGCTGGGAGCGGTTCTGCCGGCCTGGGGCGCCTGCTAGGCATGGGCGGGGTGGGTGCCGGTGCGGCGGCTGGTGGCGCCGGCGGCATGGCTGTGCGGCTGGGCCTGGTAGGTGCGGCCGGTGCGGCAGGTGCTGGTGCCGGGGGGCTGGGCTTGCTCGTGGCGCTCGCTGGAGGTGGTGGGGGCGCCGGGCACGGCACGGCCTCTATGGCCGCTCAGCGGCCGCTGGGGGGTGCTGGGGGTGGTGCGGGCGCCGGTACGGGTGATATTGAGGTGTCGGCGGGGTTGGTGCTGGCGGGTGCTGGCGGTGCGGCCGGGTCGGGCGCGGGTGGTGTGCTGTCGACAGTTCGTTCTCTCGTTGGCACTGCCGGTGCCGCTGGAGCGGGAACCGGCTCCCTGGTGCGGGTCTCCCCGCTGGCCGGCTCGGGTGGTGGCGCGGGCGATGGTTGGGGTGCGTTGGCGGGTGGCGGGATTGACGTGGAGCCGGATGCAGAACCGGGCGAGAGGCTGATTACGTTCAGCGTCTCGCCCGGTTCTCAGGTCGTGTCGGTCGTCGTCGGACCCGGTTCAGTGGTCGAGTAGAAGGACCGGATCTTAATGCTCGCGTTGGAGTCTCCGCGTATCAACTTGTCCAGTACCTGCTGGACGCATTCGCGACACATTCCCCGTTGGAGTCGGTAATTTTCACCGATCTCCGTGAACTCGTAATCCGCTACTCGTGGCGGATTGTGCAGTAGGCACACTCCGCTCATGTCTTCACCATCGGCATGGGCTTGTGCTTGATACCGGATTGACAGTACTGGTCATTGTCGACCCCGCGCCATACTCCATCGGGGGTGAGTCGGATGTCGGAGTAGCAGTGTTGACACATTTTAGCAGTGCTCATTACAGCCCCCTCAGGTCGAGACCGGTGGAGATGACCATATAATTGTCACAGGGGAATTCAATCGTCTCATCGGCTAGAGAGGTGCACTGGGTGCAGTAACCGATAGCGTAGTCGTACGGGCCGGAGTCGGCTGGGCCGTGGATTCTCATCAGCTCTCTCAGGATCGGGTCGATTTTGTCGTTGTAGATCCGATCCCAGTGGCGAGACATCGCTCGATCTTCCGCCTTTCGCAGTTCTTCTTCGGCGAGGATTTCGGCCTTCTGCCGGTTGATCTCGGCGCGGCTGATGTGCGTGTGCTTCTCTGGGATGAAAGGTTCCATGGGGAACTCGCGATTAACCACGGCTTCGGCCTCAGGAGCCGAAAGGTCCCCCACACAGGTCGGAATCCCAGGGTGTTCGACGGTCACTATGGGACCCTTGTCAATCAGCGCTTGTAGACGTTCCCTCATGCCCAAATCGTGTGTTTTATCTACAGGGCTTGACCTGGTTTTCGCGTTAAGTTGGACCTGCCCGTCGTGGTCTGACACCTTCAGAAGGTGTGCCATCACTCTGTTCAGCCATTGTCCTCGCACGTTGTTTCTCCTTAGAATGGGGCTGGGTTGGCAATGAGGGCGGGGTCTCCAGTGCAGTCGAGCGCGTGTGTGAGGGTGAATACGGCTGACCCGCCGATGTATTTGGCCACCGAGCCGCACGCCTCACAGGTGTAATGGATTTTCTCTTCGGCAGGCTCGCGATGGTTGATGACTGGGGGCTCGTGCCCGGCTAGCATACGCTGGAATGGTGACATCACGAGGTAGTCTACGACCCGCATGGCCATCGGTATGCCAGTGATATTCCCAAGGACCGTATGGTTACAGCCCCGGTCGTTGTCGGCACACAGCAGCCCTCGAACGCATTTGCCGCATGAGATTTTACCTGGACAACATTTGTGGTCGTGGTCGATGGCCAGCCGGCGTGCCTGGGGCTTGCGGCCACACATGTAACACTTATCGCCCTGCCAGGCCAACAGCTCTTGGTATTTTTCCTCGGAGATGCCGTACACGTTGACGGTCATCGAACCGTGCTTGGCTTCCGACTCGCACGCCTTGCATCGTGAGCCGCGTTCGCCTCCGGCGATGTAGCGCCAGGGCACATGACATTGACAACCGGAGCACCATCGACAGCCGTCCATCCATTCCGTAGACGGAACCCGATCCTTATGAAGGAAATCAGGCTTAGCCTGTTTCGCCTTCAGCCTCTTTTTCGCCCACTCTATCTGTACCTGGATCGGTTGTCTCGCGAGCCAGCACCAGCCGCAAGTTCTCTTGGGCGGCATCCGAAAGTCGATCCCACAGTCGATACATAGGGCTAGGTTCTTTTTGGACGGCATGTTCCTCTGGGCTCCACTTCGAATAGAAGATGCCGGAGGTTTCCTCTTCCTCCAGGAGGGAGGGGACGTCGAGCGTGTTGGTTCCGTTCTCGGCTTCACACAGGAGGCAGGTTATGGTCATGTTGGCCATGGAAACTCCGCCGCCATTGGACCTAGCGACTATGTGCCCCATGACGAGTTGAGTCATTTTGGTGCCGCATATGCGACAATGTTCTAGGCCCTGCCCAATCCTAAATTTGTAAACGTTAAGCCAATAGCTTCGGGTTCTGTTTTTGTTTCTTGACACCAACGGCCCCTTCCTGGGGAGACACCGAGGGCCACTCACGGCGGGAGGTGTGTGAGTGGCCCTCGGTGGAGGTCAGACCGTGGGTGATTGCAGGTGGCCGCTGTCGGTGCCGGTGTTCCACCCCACCACTTAGGGTCCTCCTCGGCGGGTGACGTTACTCCGTGGTCGCCTCGTCTTCGGCCTCGGAGCCGTCGCCCTCCGCGTTCTCGTCAGAGTCCTGTTCGGTCTCGAACTTCTCGGTGTAACCGTCGGGGAGGTCGGGGTCGGAGCCGGCGAAGTCACGCCGCTTGAGGGCGCTCTCCAGGGCGGTCGTCAGATTGGCCACGTCGGCCTCGGCGGCCTTCAGGTTCTTCGCGAGACGCCGGGTCTTGAGGCTGGCGGTCGCGTAGTTCTCCTGGGCGATCTGAGCGGCCGTACGCCGAACCGACTTCTTGCGAACCTTCTCAGCCGGTGCCTCGGGCGCCTTGGTCTCAGCCGGTGCCTCGGGCGCCTTGGTCTCAGCCGGTGCCTCGGGCTCCTTCGGGGCCTTGGCTGCCTTGGGGGGCTTGGTGACGGTGGCGGCGGAGCCGGGCTTGTCGAATGGGTTGGTCATAGCTTCCCCTTACTGGGCGAATGGGTTGTCACCGGAGCCGGGAATGGCGTCCTGGGTGGGGGGGGCGGTCTCCTGGTTGAACGGGTTCTCCCCCGTGGTGTCGTTCCACGGGTCCTCACCCCCGGCGGGCGCCGGAGTGAGCCGCGCCTGATACAGCTTGATGGCGCTATTCTTCGGGTCCTTCTTCTTCGGGGATGGGTCCTCAGCAACCCACGCGACCTCGATCACGCATCCCTTGCGGATGGTGATGTTCGGGTCGCTGTGCTTGACCCTGGCCTCAGTGCGAGCGACACCAAGGGCGTTATACATACTGCCGCTCGCTCGGATCTCCTTCATCCACAGGCCACGCTGCACCCATTCCCCGTTGATCTCCTCCAGGACGGGCACCACGATTGACCACTTGGGGTTCCCGTCCGGCCACGTCAACGGCTCACCGGTCTTGTCGTCCCGGTCTTGCCTCCGGGCGGGCTTGCCGGTGACCTTCAGGGTCACCATCTCACCCATCGGGTGACCGCCGTTGCTGGGCTCGAAAGAAACACTGGGGATCTTCTCGGCGCCGTCGAACAGGTCCCTGTCATCGTCGTCTGACATCGCGACTTTTTCCCTTCTCCATTTTAGCTTGCCTGGCTGAGCCTAGTGCTCCTCGACGTGGGTGTCAACCACCAACGTGGTGTTGAAGTCGACGGACTCAGATCCGTCGACTATGAGCCGGCATCTGAAGGTTCCGGGTTCGACGTAGCCGAGAGGCCGGATTCGTGCTGGGGTGCCGACGACGGCCAGGCCACGAGGGCCGACATGGTTGATGGCGTGCTTTATCAGCGCGTCCACAGCTTGACGCTTCAGCTCATCTTCGGTCATGCGGTCCACCATTCGGGTTGATGTTCACGAACCAGCTCCTGGAGGAACTGAGGGAGAGCGCTGTACTTCCGCCAGATGTTGTTGACCTTGAGGGTTCCGATGCGGCTGTCCTTGGCTCTGATGACGGGGCCGATCACCATGACTGTCAGGTTCATTGCGGCGATTGGGTTCTTGCAATCGAATTGAGTGCTGTAGCTGATGCGCCCGCTGGTCGGCTTGAACAGTCCGAATCCATCTAGGCGTTGCATTGGTGACCCATCGCGTATGTGGTACTCGACGCTCTTGAACCGACCCTCCCGGTATTCATCCACGAGAACCGTTTGGGGAATCAGCAGAGGTTTATCCATTACCGCCTCCGAGGTAGTCGCGCCACGGCACCTTTGTGCGTATGGGGGAAGACGGATGTTGCGATGGCACCCAGAATCCCCATTCCTGGCGTACCCGTCCGACCACAACGAGGGTCATGGTTCCCGGCAGGACCTGGTCGATACGGTGAGAATGATTGATGTTCATTCGATGTATCGAGAACCGGTCACGGCCGAACGGCCACCAGAGCGAATTGCTGCTCGTGCCCAGGAGTTCGGCGTAGCCGCCGCTAAGAACGAAGGACCAGAAATTCCACGGATGGTCATGGGGATCTCCGTCTTGATCAGGCCGGAAGATCCAATGGAGATAGATCCCCAACCATGGAGTCTGGATGATCCTGAGACGCCGGAGGTGCACGTTATTGGGCTCGCCCTTGGGGTGGATGTCCTTCCACTCCCAAAAGGCCCAACGCTGCCTACCCTTTCTGGTCATGAGAGTTGCGCCTTTCCGAGTTCGGTCATGTCGTTGGTCCAGACGTCACGGAATTCCTCATATAGCTTCGATAGGCTTTCCGAGTCGTTGGTGGATTGGATAAGTTGGATACAACGGCGTCGTGCTAGTTCCTGGTGGTCTATGCCGGCGCCCTGAGCGGCATTGGAGCGCTGCCAGTCCCGCACCTGGCAGGCAAGCCGTAGCGCCTTTAGCCCCTCTTCCAGGTTGATCCCAATGAGAAACGTTTGACGCTGCCCAGCCGGGGTGTGAATGAAAATCGCGAGCTGCTTGTTAGCCGGACGCCCATACATTTCCTCAAAAGTAGTACGCTTCCCCGTCTCCTTGTCGTAGTACTGCCCGTGAGCGTAGGTGGTGAACTGGGGTGCCGCCTCTTGGGGGAGGAGCCGGCCGGTCTTCTTGTCACCAATGACGACTGTCCCGCTACAGTCGATTCCGCCGGTCAGTTCGGCTGGTAGGTCGTCGCCGTCGAATAGGCAGTCACCGGAGCCAGCGACGAACAGGTCGTCATAGACGACGAAGAACTCAGTGTCCAGGATGGTGAGGCCACGCATGGCAAGGTTGAAACTCGCGACGTCACCATCCATTCCCTCGGGGATGTGCCCACCCCAGGCGACTTGCCCTGGTTCGGTGATCTTATGGAATGCGGTTCCCCAATCCGCGCGTTCATGAATACGCGCCCGGTCCATGGCCCGGATTGCGATACCGTCGAGTGTCCGACCACTGGACTTGTTGGTCCCTTCGTCGCGTTCTCCAAATCCGGTGGAGTAGGTTTCGACAGCCGCTAACTGGCACAAATCAGGGCTCATGCCCATGCCACGCACTAGGTACCGGGACTCCCACCGGTGAATCCCGTAATGGTTGGCAATGTACTGAGACATGGATGATGCCGCTGAGTATTTGGTGCGGAACGTGTGGGTAGGGTCCCACAGGAGAGCGTTCCCATCGTGGTCACGATGCACACCACTACGTTGGCGGGGAACATCCTCCCAGAGGTCAACGTCAGCCATAGTGTGCCTCTAGGGTGAGAATCAGACGCCGACCTACTTCGTGGTGGATGTGGTAAATCATGGGGAATTCGGAGCGAGGCAGGTACTGTTCCATCTCGATCCGCTGCTTCAATAACCTTTGGCTCCATTCGTGAGTTGTGACACTGTCGGCAATGAGCTGAGTGCAGCCGTCGTGGAGGTGCACCAACTTGGGTGCGATCTTGTCCACGGCCTTCACGAAACGAGCCTCCAAGTGTTCGTTCGCCTCGTAGGAGAGGACCATCCGTGCGAACCAGTTTGCGGCTCCTCCGTTGAATTCGTGGAGTAGTTGCCGCATGGCGGCCTCTTCGCGGCGGGCCTTGGAAGAACCCTCGGCATCGGTGAGGCCCATCAGGGTGGGAGTGTCACCGGCATGGATCTCGGTGCCGTCGTGGACGAGTGAGTAGCTAGCCACGAGACCAACGTCGAGGAAAGGATAGAACCGGTCCGCGAGACAACAGGCGAGCCACCCGACGTGCACCGTGTGGTCAGTGTCGGATTCGGGAGTGACCTTGTCCGGCCAAAACGGACCCGTCCGGTTGATGGATGCGAACTTGAGTGTCGCGCCCGTAAGTTCGTCCAGGTCGTTCACGACACTGGTAATGTCAATCGTCATACCGACCCTCCCTAGTTTCTACGAATATCTTCATGGCGTTCATCAGACTCTTGTATGCCTGATGTTGCATGATATTGACTTCGCCCCAAGACTTTTCCATGAGTAACCGGGTGTAGGCGAGGGCGTCGGCTACTTCTTCGATTGCATCCCGTAACATGTCGCGGCCGTTCCCGTTCTGTAACAATTGGCCGTAGCGTTCGAGACCAATCTCCTTACGGGCGGCCATAATCTCAGCGATAGCGTCAGCGGTCCTGGGCACGCCAATATAACGGTGAACGTCCTTGATGACGAGGTCGTGTGCGGATGGCCCGTTACCCAGCGCGGGCATGGGCTGTTCTTGGTGTGAGCCATGCCTCGCATGGCAATGCGGGCAAGCGTTGATCTGAAGAAGCTGATGAGCCTGTTCGCGGCTCGTGGGCGGATCGACTCTCATTCTTCTCCATTCTCTATTCTCGATTGAAGTCGAGCTACGTGCTCGACAAGACGTTGATGTGAGGCTTGCATCATGAGCATGATAGCGAGGAGGGCCATATGCAAAACAGTGTCATCGCTGGCGGTGCCATTAGTGAGAAATATGAAGCCCATGCCGATGAGGATGGTTCCGGTCCAGTCTTGCCACCTCATGGGATCTCTCCATCTACGATGGTGATGCCTTCGGCGCCAGCGGGGCCGACTCGTTCCACCCACACCTGAAAATCGTGCTCTACGGCCATGTCGTGCAGAATCTGCAACGAGGCCGCATCCAGTAGGGACGCGTCAGTCACGCGGAGAACACGCAACGCAGGGTTGCCGGCCATGGCAATACCGACCGCTGCGCGGATACGCTCCGCCGCCGACGCCTGAGTAAATGGCACACCGTTCAAGGTGACACCATCCTCGGTGAAACCGAGACCATCAACGGGCAGCTTGGCGTTAGCGAGACCCTGAACCTTTTCGACATCAATACTGTCGATCTCATGATCAAGCGCAGACGCCCCCGCAACAGCCTCCCTCAAATCCCCACGCACGCGTTCATACTCTCGCTTCGCCCGCACCTTCGCGTTGAAGGCGTCAAGGTCGGTCAGTTCCTTCGCAGCGGCAGCCTCGGTGCCGATCTGCCGTTGCACATTCCACAAGTCCGAGCCCTCTACGCGAAGCTCCTCCATCCTCGCTTCCAGGCGTGCGAACTCAGTCTTGATCTCCTTGATCCTGTTCTCCACCTCGATTGTGCGTCGCCACCTCGCACGAGCCTCAGCCAGATCCTTTTCCTCTATTGGAATGTCGGGTTCCGGTTTCGGCAACTGCTCCAGAAGGGTGCGGAATTGACGGACCCGCGCGTTTGCTTCGGTGCGCCGACTGTAGGCGCCTTGGCGTCGTCGCTCCAGCTCATCGGGGTCGAAGGGGAGGTCTACGACTTCGAGTAGCTGTTGCCGCTGGCTGGTCGGCTTCGCCAGCAGGAACCCGGTAAGGTCGAATCCCAGCTTCCCGTACAACTGGTCTAACACTTTCTGACCGTCGGAATACTTCGAGCCCTCGGGGGTGGTGACAGACAGAGTGCCCATTCCGCCCTTGGTGCCCCAGGTTCGGGTGACAATGAGTTCACCCAAGTCAAGGCGCACTTCAGCACGCGACTGGCCGTCGCGGACGGGCTTCTCCTGTTTGCCGTGGCGGCCACACAGGGCCGCCCAGATCGCATCCAGCACCGATGTCTTGCCAGCCGCGTTGTCACCGGCAATAATCTGCCATGTCGGGTCTGGGGCGAACCGAACAGCCTTGACCTTCTTGAAATCAGTAATATCAATCTCAAGAATCCGATACGTCTGGGTCATGGTGCCACCTCAAAGGATGATGCGAAACAGGCGATGATGCGTGCTTGGGCTCTCTTGGTGGCCGTCAGCTTGACGCGCCATGCATGAGTCCAACGGTACCCGGCATTGAGGATCACCATCTTTTCGACCACACCGGTGCGACCCCGCCAACGAGAGCTGGTCATTTCTACTGGCAATCCGAGGTGAACGTCGCGGTCTATCATTTGCTGGACCTCGCCTGGTTCTCTGGCATTACGAGACCGTATGGCACAGCTCTTGTTGCTGTGGAGTGAATGTGCGCGTTCAGGAATGCCATTGCTACTCCTGTATTGCCGTACAGGTGCTCTACGGCGCCTAGCGCGGCGACGGCGATGTCGAGTAGTTCCTTTTCCAGGTGCGCCCGTGTGTGAGTGACCCCCTTGCGGGGGTTCTCGCCGAGTGAGCCATAGAGAGCTCGCAGCATTTCGCCGAATTCCTCGCCCGCCTTCGCGCATCGCCGAACTAGGTGTGCCTCTTCGTCAATGCCCCGATAACTGACTGAGGTGTCAATCCACTCAGAAATCGCAGCCAATTCCAGATTGGTATTGGAACTCATAGCCGCCACTTCTTTCGTGCCGGCGTGCCCTCACGGTTCTCGTTGGCCTGTCTAGCCGCTGTGAGACCATCAGCAACTTTCTGCTTACGCTCGTCGTCATCCTTGGCCTGCTGTTCCCACTTGGCTTCGAGGGCCAACTCTTCCGGGGTCTTAGCCATGATAAGCCTCTTTCAGTTCTCCGAGTCCCGCCTTGTGGCGGAGCGTTTTGGACATGTCAATGGAGCCGTCGGCGCGAACGAGGGGGAACCCGTGGGTTTCAGCGTAATGACGAAGCGCTTCGAGCATTTCCTCATCCACTCTGACCATCACTCGACGGGATGCCATCATCGGCCTCCTTCCTCGCAACAGTAACCTTCTGGTTACCCACAAAGATCAGAAGCCGGCAACCCTCCGGTAGCTCCTCCAGGATCTTCTCCTGGAATTCCTCCCACGGGATAATGGAGTCATCACCAGCCGGATATGACAGAATCAGCGTGTCGCCCGGCTGGAGTACGTTACTTGTCGTCGGTGGCGGGAGCACTCTTATCACCCCACGATCGAACAGGCTTGGGAGGGGGGCCACCGAGCAAGAAGCCTTCCTTCACTGCCTCACGGATGTCCATGAGGTTCAGAGTCGAAAGCACATCATTGAGGATCGCCCGGAGCACACTCCGTTGCACTCCCGACAGTGGGGGCAACTCATCTCTCAACAGATCAACCTCATGGAGGTCGTCATCGGGGCTGTCATATCTCAGTACGCGCATCAGTCTTGCCTCTCCGTGTAAATGACGATTCGTGGCCTGCTGCCATGGTTCTCGGTTTCGACCACGACTTCCTTGATGAGGAATCGTCGGCCGTCTGGGTCCTGGACCGTGACCTCCCGTTGGAGGTTTTCCGATCCACCCAACGCCAAACAGGCATTCTTCAGCTTGCGGGTAAACGTGTAAGCATTCACTTCTTCTTGTCCTTCACCATCAGAGCAGCCATAACGATAAGGGGCAAACACAGGAGAAACACGATCACAACGAAAGCCTCAGCCCAGTTCATCAAATCGGCACCCTTCCCGTATTCCTACATGCGTCACAACCGGCGCCAGCACAAGCACCATGAGCTTCGGTCGTCTTGTGCGTCTTCTTCCCCACCGGCTTCGGCTTGACGGTCGGTTTCGGAGGCTTCGGCTTACCTGCCATCGCTAATCAACTCCCACTTCACTCGGTATTTCGGCTCGAAGCCTTCGGTACTGGCTACGATGCATTCATGACTTCCCCCATGTCCCCCTGGGAGGTCATAAGTGAAAAAAATGACGCAACAACCGCATCCCACGTCTGCCGTTTCGGCCATGCACATCATCGGTAGATCCTCCACCCGCTACTGCGCATGGTGTGATTGGCGTCCAGGTGGGCGAAGTACAGGCCCGTGCGGCCTGCCGTGCTGTACCCGGCGGGGATGGTGAGCTGCCGCACATGGAACGTGTCCGACCACGACGGCTCGATCGGGGTCACGGCCGGAACCCACAGCTTGTACCGCAACGTGCTGCCCTGGAGCCAGCCACAGGCCCGCCACGGCAACGGCGCACCGGGGTTGACCTCGTTGCCCTCGTGGCCGACGACATCGTAGAAGTCGAAATGACCGACACCGGTGAACGCGGGGTCGAGACGCGTATCCCACACGTGCACATTCCAATTCCACGTGACATCCGCCCACACGTTCTTCGTGACCGTGACCGCCGTCGTGTGCCCGGCGTCGTTCAAACGGATACGGAACGCCATGCCCTCCTGATTCGACGTGGCCGAATGGGAGAGGAAGGTGACGCACTGCTGCGAGTCCACGAGGGGCGCCACGTTCGTGGGGAAGACCAGCTCACGATAATTCCCGGACGTGCCGGTACCGTGAGCGTGTGCCGTGACAGTACCCTGATCCTTGAAGTAGGAGTAGGCGGCCCAGCCGTCGGCGGTGAGGCTCAACCGGTTCAGCCTGTTGGTGCCGGTGTCGCCGTTGTAGTGCGCCGTGGCGAGTCGTGGGGCGGCGGCGGCGGTGAGGCCCATGAGCATGGCGAGGGCCGTGAAAACAGCGGCGACGATAACGTGACGTCGAGTCATGCGAGGTCTCCATTCAAAGTCATGCCGTACTTGTGGCAGAAGTCAATGAGAGTGTCAGCGTAGTCGATGGGGTTAGTGACGCCTGCTTCCTTGAGTCGGCGCCTCTCCTGAGCGATCAACGCCCGGCGGACATTCCGCTGCGCGGCCGGCGTACCAATATGACCCGCTGCCACCTTCGACAGGACCTCGGCGCGGTCGTTGCGGCCTGTGCGGGCACGGAGGGTGGCACGGTTCTGCCGCTTCCTGTTCGCTCTCCCGCTGGCGACCTGGAGCCGCCGCATCGCTCGCGCCATCACCAGTCGTGGCGTATCCTCGCAAGGCTCTCTCAAGCCTTTACCAGACACGATGTAATAGTTGTTGTTCACGTAGTATCCTCCTCGAAGATGTGCCAGATGTGGAAACCGTCCGGGTCGTTGACGGTACCGAGATGACGGAGTGAACCTTCTGGCAGGGGTTGACCGGTTCCAATGACGTAAATACATCGGGGGTCAGTGCCGTGATTGGGGTTAACGATCGCCCACGCGGAAAGTTGCCCGTCTGAGAATCCGGCACTGATGAATTCGGCGCCGGCGGGCACGGTGGTAAGGAGGTTAATAGTTACCTGCCTATTGAGCTGGAACCGCCAAATCCTGCATGGACTCACGGTCATGCCTCCTGAAGGCGACTGTGCCAGTGTGCCTTGCCGAGGAGGTACCCATTCGGATACCACACGCGCAGGGCGTACGCATCGGGAGTCACCGTCACAGTCGAGGCGGTGACTGAAGTGATCTCACCGATCATCCAACATCTCTTATCGACGCCAAACAGGACAACCTTGTCACCCAGCCTCACGGTATCCATTACTCATGCCTCCGGGATAAAGGCCGCAAGATCCTCGGCGGTGCGGTCACCGTCGAGCCACAACAGAGTTTCATAAATACCTTCAGCGGCTTCCCCTTCGATGTCCTCGCTGCCGAGGCCCTTGAACCTGTCGATCATGCTGTCAATTTCCTTCTGAGTTCTCATGCCGATTTCCCTTCTCTTTGGACTGTCAACCTACCGTGTTGGGCCTGTGCTGTCAACCAGGCGTTGTGGACGTCGCGGTCCTCGTCCTCAACCTCATACTTCTTGTAATACTCACCGAGGGCGGCGGCTAGCGCCTGGTCGGCTTCAGAGAAAAGCAGACCGCGATGAAACAACTCCCACAAGACGTATTGAATGACCATCCCCGACTCAGTTTGCGGGAAAGCCGTGTGCGGTTGATGGACCGGCTTGTAACGCCGCCGCTGCATACAACGCTCCCGCACCGCCGGCATGATCAAACGAGTCAACCTAATTATGTTCAACTTATTTCTCCAGGTGGTGGTGCGGAAACATCATTGCTCCTTGGACAGTATGATTCCAGTCGTGACAAGCGTTCATGTCAGCCACGGTCTCGACATCATCCACGTAAACCCCATGGAATAAAGAAATGTGGGTGCGGCAAGTCTGAAGAGTACTTGACCCGCCTTTCCTTTTCGGGAAAGGGGCAACGGGGGTTTCGTTGGCCCTGACCTGCCGCACAGCCAGGGCCTCAACGCGGGAGAGAACTTCACCACCAAGGATTTTCTTGATGATGAGCAGTGCTTCCGCCTCGGTGGGCTCCAGAAACACAACCTCTTTCGTGTCGACCTGGGGTGGCACATCCAAGACCTCACCAGTTTTATTACGGAACCGGGTCCAGCCCTGAATCCGGTCCACCACTTCCCACGCCTGGCCGGCTTGACTCACGTAACAACCAGGGGTCAGCTCCCGCCACTTCCCCTTCCTGATATTCACTCAGCCTCATGCAGGATCTTGACGTCCACTGGTAGGTCGGACGTTTTGACCCTATTGCTGTCGGGGTAGGGGGTCAGCCACTCCCAACCGTTTTCTCGAAGGATCATAGGAATGTCCTTGAAGAAGGCATGGTTGAAAGCCAGAATGATCGAGCCATGTCTCTTGGGTAACCGGTTTCGGATCTTCTTGTAAGTGACCCTCCTAGGCCCTCCTTCTGAGGGGTAGGTGTAACTAAGCTCAATATTCGTCCCGCCAGTGATAGTCACGTGCTTTGAGTCGAAATCCTTAACTTCGCCCGTGAAATTGGCAGTAGCACCATCCGAGTATTCGATGGTGATGGACCAGATTTCGCCTATCTTAATGTCACCGGGGACACCGGGCAAGGATATGCTCATGACTTCTCTCCCGCGTCGAAGTGAACCGTGACTTCCTTCGGAAGCTCGTGGGCGGAAATGAAACCGGTGGACCCATTGGGACCCATCCACAGCCAGCCGTCTAAGCGGTGTAAAAAGAGCGGCATCTTTACCCTCAATTCGGGGTGAACCGCTGAGATGACCGAACCCGGGGTAGTAGGGATCGCCGGTCGCAATAACTCGAACTCGACCCGATCCGCCTGCTTGTAATCGTTGTGCAGTGTGACATTCTGAGCCACATCGAGCACCATGGACGGATACACTTCCGTAGCTTCGCCGGTGAAACTGATAGAACCATCCTTCCAGTGCATAGTGACTCGCCAAAGTTCACCGACCTTGGCTCCATGGGGCGGATTCATGAATCTCATGTCAGGGGTCCTCCGTTTCGTTAGATGCACTGTCAACCCTAGTCGTTGACAGTGTCTGTTGTCTAGGGCCACACTGTGGCTTATGAAGCGACTCACCACATTGACCATTGAGGTACGAGACTGGCAAGTCCTCGGAGCCTGTAACCGGCATGACCCTGACCTGTGGTTCGCCGACCACGGGCGCGCCTCCCGCGAACGCAGATTGTACGCCAAATCGGTGTGCTTCGGTGAGTGCCCGGTTATATCTGAATGCCTCCAGTGGGCTCTCCAAAACCATGACCCGTATGCAATTCTGGGTGGGCTCACATACCGGGAGCGGAAGAGGATCACCTCAAATCACCCGGATGCCGTTCCGGCGGTCGTGCCCGCAGCGCACGACGAGCAGCTTTAGCAGCTTGCGCCTCCAGTTGTGTCTTCTGCTTGTGATGCCGCAAGCACAAGCCTTGCAGGTTGTTGAGGCTGTGGTCGTCGCCGGGGGTTTTGTGGTCGCATTCGGCCATTACGGCGCGGCACCTTCGCCCGGCTTCCCACTTTTCGCAACGGCCCCCGCAACGCTTCCGTGTTGCGGCCACCCGTTTACTCCAGTCGTCGGGTAGCCGCAACCGGCGGTGACCTTCCCAAGTCATTCGATGTTCCCGCTGAGGTGGATGGCCCCCAATCTCTTGAGGCATTGAATGACTTCGTTCATTTCTCCGGTGTGACCCATTCTGCGAATGAAATCTTCCTCGATGACGAGGAACCACTCACATTGAACCCCTAGCCACGAATGTGGATGATTCACATTCAGGCACAGGTATTGGCGGCCCCGCATGGGGTCGATTCTCCGATTGCGGCACCATTTCACGTAGTGCATTGGGTCTGCGACTATCAACCCAAACCTACCTTCCCCTACCATCGACGCCTCTCAAGTATTTCACGTGCGCGATCCAGGTCGGGTGGGTCATAGGCGATGTCGGCCTCGTCGTAAATCCGCTGATAAACACCATCAAGCAGCAGCTCCACTTGAACGTTCCCCCACGGGGTCGCACCCACATGCCTGGAGAGCATGACAATGCGTTCGGCGAGGCCCCCGCACTGGGTTGACCAACAGCCCGGATATGCTGATCTCCGTGCCTGGCTCATGTCGTCCCACAGGGACTCCAGCTCCATGCGGACGCACTCTTTCAGGTCGTCGGGGAAATCGTTCTCGTTAACCAGACGGCCAGCGGGTAACGGCTGTTTCACGATTCATGCACCACCAATTCTGCCGGAAGCCAGATTCTGTCGGGTAACGGTTAGCCATGAGCATCAACGCCCGCGCGGCGGACTGGTTGGGATTCGCGGGCCAGTTTCGCTGCCTGGAGTTGATCCAAGCGAAATCGGCTGTCTCCGCCAGGGTATGAACGATGGCCAGGTCGAGGTCACAAGCCGCTATGACCGTCTCAGGGTCATGCAAGGCGACGTGTTCAATAACCTGGCCCAGGTAAGCGTCGACCGGGATATGACCTTTTCCCGCCTCGATATCAATAATGATCGGCCAAACTGGACCCTCGGCTTGAACCTTCGCGTACCAGCCACGGTCCAAGGTGTCCCACGGCGACGGGTAATACTTCTCCATCGCCGTGGCCGCGTCACGTACACGCCGCAACCGGGTGACCAAGAACTCCACGATCGGATGCGCGGTCACCGCCGATACCTCCAATCCACTGGCCGCCGCCGCCGCACTGGGAATAGCAGCGGACTAAGAATCAGACCGGCCAGACCCGCGACGGGAAGGGACACCCAATACAATGTCACGCTTACGCTCAAGATGATTCCCGCGAGCCAGGTGACACCCGGAACGAGAACTAGCCAAAGGGCGATAGCCAACGCGATACGCTGTCGATAGGTCACCGGTCCAACTCCCTTCGAATAGCGGCACGCAGCGTGTCGGCGTCGGACAGCTCGTTGTTGGCCATGACGGCTTCGATGCGGGCACGCAACTTCTTCGGGAGCCGCGCCTCACCCACAACCCGGTTAGCGTCGATGCGGATATGTAGGTCAGCGCAGTCACCGAGTTGCGCCTTCAACGTTTTCGCGAACTTCGCCGGCTTCGGTCCATGGTAGTCAACCACACCCCACTTACCCGGCTCCCCCCGCAAGCGGCTTGCCAACCGAGCCGCGAGGTTGATCGCAGTCGCCACCTCAGGCAAGTCATGCATGTACTCGGCGTTCGTCACCGGCAGACTCAACAGACGACGAGGCAGACTCAACAGACGACGAGGACGCGACCCCAGGTAATTATTCATGGAAGGGTCTGAGTTTCGGTCTCCCTCCGTGCACCAGTGGCCGTTGGCCTGCTTCTCCCAATAACGACCGCCAACCGATCCGCTACTGCTCAAGTATTCGACCCGCGCGCCAACAGGTAGCGCATCAAGTTCGGCCGCTCCGGTGATGGTGTCCCCCACCTTAGGCGAGGTGGGGAGCTTCAAGAGCCGACGCGGCCAAGTGGACATGAGGGCATCGGAAAATGGTCCTGCGTTGTCCTTGACCGTCAGCCAGGTATCGGGGGATGCCTTCACCCATCCCCCTAACTCTGGGATGTCGGATTCCGTGATGGTCCCGACAGGCAACTGCTGGATCTCTTCCAGGCTGGTAATCAGGCTACCCACCTGAGGGAACGGGCCAGTGGAGGCGTCGTGCTTCAGTCTTGCCTCGTTCGTGAGCTTCGTGCCGTTAAGGAATCTATCCCCGCAGCGCCAACCGCCGTAGGGGCACTTGGTCCACACGCTCCCATCGTCACGCAAGATCATAGAATTCACGGGCAGCTTATACGGGTTGAGAGAGGACATTTCTAACCTTCTTCCAATAGGCGATCGTGAGAACGACGAGGATGATACCGCCGACACCGGCGGTGAGTACAGTAGCGAGCGCGAAAACCAGCATCCACACTGCTGCGACAAAAAACCATACCGCTGCGCGCATCATCGCAGAGACCGCCAGAAAGCGGCCAGAGCCTTGCGTTCACGTTCGGCGCGGATACGTTCACGCCGAACCCGCTGTGTCGCGCGAGAAGGCCAGGTCGCGACCATAGTAACACTCACCGGTTCATCACCTCCCGCGAAACCGCCGCGATCATTGCATGACGTTCCGCATACGGCGTGGTCGGGCGAATCAACGCCAACAAGGGGGCAATGGCCCTAGTGAACTCACCATCCTTGGCGTCCCGTTTCTCCAGCAGGAGCGCTGCCCGGCGGTTCTCACAATCCATGTCCGCCAACTCCCACTGCGACGTCGCCGGGTCATCCGAGCGACCCACATAGTTGAGAGTCCCACTCCACACCCGCGCCTTACCCGAATCACGATTGACCGTGATCTCATAGTTGCCGCCGATCACTCGCCCCTTCAACGTGGTACCCCAGTAGGTGAACTCGCCGTCGGGTGTCTGCCACACATGCTGGACCAGGCCCTTACCGGTGAGGCGGCGACCAGCATACTTCCACACCTCAACCAGACGCTCCAACTCCATCGGACTCCACCTCCTGACTAATCGAACTAATCTCCCCCCACGGAATCATCTCGATAGTGCCGCGTTTGATCCCGCGAGAGAAGGAACCGTTGGAGCGGTAAACGACACCATACAGGCCGAAATACCAATCCGAGCTCACAATAGGGTCGCAGTGGTCACGGATCATAATCTTGATCGTCTGGTCCCGCGCGAATTCAGTCATCGCTTCTCCTGATAAATGAAGTCGATGCTGCCCCATGGGATACAGGCTACTCCCGCTATTCCTGTGGCTTCAATATCGCCGATGACACCGTACACATTCATGTACCAATTCGAGACTTTCGTTGGAAGCCTATTCGATTCGGTGGACGTTGAAGGCTGGTAAACTTCGATCGGCCGATCCCGCGCGAATTCAGTCATTACGATTGCGCCTCCTTGCATAGTGGGCAGCGGTCACGCTGCGACTGGTGATAACGATGCTCGAACGCCCAATGTTGGGCAGTGACACGCCACGGGGCAACCCCCATCGGGTTAAACATCCACGCTACCCCCGAGCCCAAGGCAAACGACAGGATTATGAACGCCAAAGCCAAAAGGAGGACATTCATGCCGGCTCCACCATGAATGTGCCCCGGCGGGGACCGGGAACAATACGAACACGACCATTACGGGCCGCCCGGTGAACCGTGGCATAGCCGTAACGCAACGAGCCATGGGGCGCCACAGCACGAGCCACATCAATCAACCGCAACGAACGGCCGGCAAGAAACTCGACAACCGCGTCCTGCGCCGGAGTCCTCACAGCAACCCCGTGAACATTCTTCACGGCAACTTCCTTTCGATAAGGAAACGCTTGAACGTGGGCGGAGGGTTCTCCTCCACGTAATCGGCCAGTTCGGCCGCGTAACCGTTTGTGGCGTGCTCCGCCGCCGCCTCCCACGCAACACGCCACAAACGATAGGTCACCACTGCGTCAGCATGAGCAGCGGAACACGGATGCCGACGACACGGTGACCCATACACCACCACTACCCCCCACTAATGAGCGTGCCGATTGACCTGCTTCTTATCGCGCACGTCGTACCACGAGTCGCACTCAGTGCAGTACGCCTCATGCACCGAAATACCAGCACGACGCAACTCACGCATCATCCTCTTCCGGCGACGATTCGCCAACCAATCACCCAACGGCAACTCTCCTCACCCCCAACCACTCCAGAACACAACGAAACGGGGACACCTCAGGAACGAACACCTCACCCTTGTCATAGCAGCGCTTACAACCGCCGCCACCACACCACGGACACGCAATCCACGGCATCAGTAAACCTCCCCCGTCTCGGCGTCCGTAATCAAACCAGGGTCATCATGCACCGTCATCTCAATCACCTTATAGCGGCGTCCCCCGGTCAGCAGCTCGTTCGATCGAGCTGCCATCTTCATGGCATACTCGCGTGTCGCATACAAATGGAGAACCCTAGTAAGGTGAACCACCGCGAACACCGTGCCAGCCATCAACGCGCCTTCCGGGCTTCCAGCTCCCAGTCAAAGCACATCACCAGTTCGCCGCGTTTCGTCCCATGCCGAGACGCCGTCGCCCGGAACTCACCCTAGAGAAGGGTCGTCAAGTCTTTGACGGCTTCACCGGTTGCCGAGTTCAACCAACTTCGCCTGTGGAGAGAGTTGGTCTCGAGAGTGAATTCGGCGATGAGGTCGCCATTCTCCGTCCACAGCCTTGCCGCGTCCGCATCCTCAGCCGCATAGAAATCACCCGTGATGTCCTCCTCACCCTTGCAAAACTGAAGATGCACCGGCGATCCAGACTCGAAAGGAATCACCAGTCCACCTGCTTCGCCAAGCGCGCCCTTTCCCGGCGCGAATTCCCCGGTCGCGACACCACCAGAAGCGCGATCTGCTGTCGCGGGGACCGCTCCGCGCGAGCGGCCTCCCGAACCACAGCCGCAGCCTGCCGCACCCGGTACGCCCGAGCACCATTCCGCTTCGCCATCTCAATCACACCCTCTCAAATCCAAGCCAACAAATCAGGACTCAACAACAGCAGAAACGCCACCCACGGGCCACGCGTCATGAATATTCCCCGCTCGGGTGATCTCGAAATGCACCGGCACCCCCCGAAACTCGGGATTCTGAATCCCGTAGTTGATCGCGTAATCCGGCACCGTGTCGAACACCCGCCCGTCGGTCAGGGTGACCCGGAAACGAGGATTACCCGATGCCGAACAATTCAACGGCTTAATGCTTCCGATCGTACCCACAACCTCAGACATGATCATCCCTCCTTGGAATGTCATCGACACGGAGCTTTCTCAAGCTCACGATTTCCTGCTCGTGCTTGTGAATCAGCGTCCGGTGCCACTCGATCACCAGATGGCGGCACTCCGCCAGGCCACGCAACGTCGAACCAGACGGCGCCAAAGACTCATCCACGATATCCGGCCACCGACCGACACACCCCCAATCCACCCAAAACCGTCGCGCCCTAGGCATTACACGAACTGTTCGGACACTCGAAACCCAACTCTGCGAGGCACTGGCCGCACCGGTCCCCACATTGGCCCAACGGGAAACCATTATCAGGGAGACATGCATCGTGCACCTGATCCGCGAACACGACACTCGGGGTATCCCCCTCAGGAGCGCACGCGGCAGGGTCACCGAAACAATCCAGACAGTAGAGATCCGCTTCAAACGAATACCCCACAACATCCGTGGCGTTCATGGCTTGATTACCTTCCTGTCGATGGCATTGCCTAAACCACTGTCGTAACGAGCCGACACGAACACGGCCGGCGACACCAGCTGCCTGTGAATCCCATACAGAAAGAGAGTCGCCTCGCGGCGAGTACGGAACGGGCCATACCAGCGCAACAAGACCGCGTCACCCGCGTCACGCGTCGAATACCAGGCAGCCTCACCCGAATAATGCGCCACACCACCAATAAAGGTACCCGACTCACCCGCACCACGATTCAACGGGGCACGGTTCGTCCACACCCCGTACTTCACCCCATCATCGAACCGAGTCGCCACGTAATCGAAACGCAACTCAACATTCCGGACACGCATACCCAGATTCACTGATCCATCCCTTCAGCCATGCGCCCCACAACGCGCCCACACCAACCCCGAACCAAGAACGCGATCATCGCGGACGGAAAGCGGCCGCAATCATGACCACGCCGATTGCGATTCCGACGACGCATCCCGTCATGGCGATGGTGAGTTCCATGAATGAGTCAATGGAGCTGGTGACACCATCGGCCGGGGTGTTCGTCCACCAAATAGAGTCGATGTACGGCAGTGTTCGGTGATCATCGACGTTGGACGCACTTGCGTCAAGCAACGCCTCATCGTTGAATCGCATAACCCTTTCCCTTTCGCGTCGCCACACCAACACCCACAACGCCCACAACCGTCACCGCGACAAGAAGGGCACGGAATCCACGGCATCAACGCACCGACTTCCTGATGACGGCAAAACGCAATGCCGCCACATTCTCTTCCAGTAGCGCCATCGCGGCTTCCGGCATCGGATAGGAGCCGGAAGCCAACTTTTCGGCCTGCTTGCCAATCTCAGCAGCCAGCGCAAGCACATACGCCTTGCGATTCATCAGCGTGCCTTCCGTGCTTCCAACTCCCACGCCAAGCACATCACCAGTTCGCCACGCTTCACCCCATGTCGGGATGCCGTAGCACGAAACTGATACCCCCCCAGTGAGCTGTGCGCGATCACACCAGGGATCTTGCCGGCCGACTGAACCAGATACACCGGCGCATCAACCGCAAAACCAGGCACGGGCGCTACTGGCCGCTGCCTGGTCGGCTTCACCCGACGCCCCCGGCGAATCGTGCCCGACGTCGCAGCCTGCACAGCCCGACGAATACCCGACTTCGTGCCACGCCGGCGAACCGTACGCGACGACCCGTCACTCTTCATAATCCTTTACCTGCTTCCCGTGTCGCGATGGCGCCCAAAGTGGCGCAAATCTCCAAAGCCTCACCAATGCTGTCCTCAATGAGGCAACCCAAAGGGGAACCCGCGTAATACGCGCCCTCGTCATCCATGTACGACGCCGTGACGCGCATGGCGTCCACTTCCGTGCCATCACCCATAGTGCCATGCTCGACGGAGACCAACCAGTTATCCGTCAACTCACATCGAGCAGCATAGACCCGCACGTTTAGCCGACGGTAAGTCCATTCACCGCGAGAATGCGCATCGCGGTCGTCGGAGTCGTAACAATCCCCATCGGGGTAATGGTTATCGTCCCACCCATCCACGCGGATAGTGAAACCCTCCGGCACAGAGATACCGGCCTCACGTGCTGCCATCTCCATATAGCGGCTTTCCAACATGGGATACCTACATCTCTCCCGCGCGCACAGCACGCGCAATCCTCAGGGCCTCACCGGACGTCGCCGGTTCCTCATTCCGAATCGCCTCGCGCATCACCCTGCGATCCTCAACCCAAAATGACAGGGCATTAAGGGGATCGAGATGGAAACGGAAGTCATCACAGAACCGCGCCAGAATGGTCAACGCCGCATCCACGTCATCAACCACCGTGCCCACTGGGAAAGTCACATCCGCAAACGGACCCTGACTCACCCGGTAACCACCCTCAATCTCCACAGTCACTCGATACAGTGGAGCCCAACCGTGCCCCGGTTCCGCCTCCACATCGCCGATCTCCACCACAACCATCCCCACATCAGGGACACCAAACCTGTAAACCATGGCGTTATCCACGCTTACCTCCCAAAACCTCAGACTAGCAGGGCTGTCAACCCCTAGTCGTAGGGCCGCCCAGTGTCGATGTCGGGAAGCGGCCGTGGCCTCTGGAGACTCGCGACCGCGTTCAGGGCGCGGCGATACGCGCGCAACGTCGCCTCCGCCTCCCTAGCGGTCTTGCCGAGGAACCCCCGGTCACCACCAAACGGCGTATTCCAATGGCCCCCACCAGCCGTATCGAACAAGCGATACGCATTCGCCCCGTTGCCCTCCTGCAATATCCACTTCGTGGTGTCGAAACCCAACTCCGCCGCCCGCTTCACCAAACAGACGAACTGCTGTCGAACATCCTTCACCGTGACTCGCATTGCCTTCAGCTCTCCTTCACTGTCGAAACCCAATTACGACTCGAATAGGCTGAGTCGTATGCCTCCAGCGCGTTGCTGTAGGCGACCCGCGCGGCCTCCGCTGCCCTCATGGTGTCGTAAGCCGCGTGCATGACCGTAGCGAAGTCGGTCACCGGATTGGTACCCCCGTCGCCGAAACATCGCTGACCGTGATTCCCTCGTATGGCTTGGCGGTCAGCTTGTGATGCACCTGATGCGTCATGCACCAGCCCACGGCCTCCGTCCAGCGATGGAAAGACAAGTGGCACTCGCCGATTGAGTAACACACGTACCCACCAGCCCAATGCGACCGGTCATAACACCAGGCTAGGCCGTTCCTGACCATCTCGTCCATTGCCTCACACTCCCTACGGAATTGGTACGCGGCATCGGTCACGAGGTCATCAGCTTCCAAAGGCGCCGGTACTCCCGGGCACTCGAACCGGGCCGACTGACCAAAAGATTGATCTGTTCCAACGGGGACCGTGCGTCACGCGCGGCCTGACGCTTCGCAGCCGCCTCCCGGCGAGCCTGCCGACGCGGGTGAGTAGCAATACGCTTACTGTTCACAACATCCTCCTAGCCAGAATTTCAGAACGAAGCAACCACACTACACGGGACATCCGCGAAAAGCCCTCCCGTCCCTGGACAACTGGAAACGCACCGACACGCCAACACTCCACCAGTTCTCGATGTCGTAGTTAATGGCCGCGTCGGCCTGAGTTTCGAACACCTGACCATCGGTCAGGGTAATACGGAATCGCGGATTCCCCGACGCCGAACAGTTCAGACGAACCAGTTTCTCCATCGTTCCCACGATTTCAGACATTACTCCCACTTCCCGGAATGTCACCAACACGGAGCTTACGCAAAGACGCGATATCGTCACGGTGGTCTTGGATCTTTACCATATGCCACGATATCACCAGAGTACGCGCCTGAGCCCAAGAATGAAACAAGACATAGGGAGGCGCCAAAGACTCATCCACGATCTCGGGGCCAGTGCAACACTCCCAATCAATCCAAAACCTACGCGCCATTACCAATCACCTCCTCGAACGAATTCGGGCATTCGAAACCCAGAGGTTCCCCACAAGCAGAACAACGATCCCCGCACTGCCCGGGAGCGTAACCCTCCTCTAGGGTGCAAATCCATGGCCTCTCTACCCCTTCACTTCAAAGAGCCATAAGGCGAACAGCATGTATGTCGCCCCCACTCCCATGACCAACTGAATCGCAAACCACATCGGTACCCAAAGAATTAAAGACATGGTCGCCGCCGGAAAGCCGCCGCCACCATCACCACACCAACAGCGACCCCAACCACGCAACCGGTGAGGGCAAGCGTCAGATGAAAAAACGACTCCGTCCAATCCGCCACCTGATCAGCCGTCGTCCCCTCCCACCAAGCCGAAAAGTCCGGCCGCTGGTCCGTCACCACACCAGCATCCAACACAGCATCATCGTTAAACCGCATTTACGATTACCCTCCCTTTACTGCTGGCATCGTATCAGACATTACTTACCTCCCTGGGTTTCGTGTCGCCACCCCCAACGCCCACACGAGTTGGGCGCGAGGGAAGCGAAACAAAAACCACTTACCCACCGGTGACGAAGTTATACATTTCCTCCACCACAGTGAACAGCTCGCGCCCCTCCAGGGGCCGCTCGTGACCGAACTCCCACGGGCACCCCGGGCCGTGCTGATAGTACAGCCTGACATACTCGCTGCCCAAAATGCAGATCAGTTGATACCTCCACCCCCCGAACGTGAACTCCCACGCCGCACCATTGACCGTCGCAATCTGAGTCAAATCCTGGTCAGCCATCACACCACTCCCGAAATCGCCAACATCACCAACATGACAGTATGCACCGGGGTCACCGTTCGGCTAAACAACGCCGCCCGATACCTCACCCGCTTCGCGTACCGACGCGTATCCATGCACAGGAACGGAACCCGGTACAGACGGACATCGTCACCCAAAGCGCGGTAACGCCGCTCATACCACAAGTAATAGCCATCCAACGCGGCAAACGTCAACACCGCCACCAGCGACGGCCACACCACAACCGGATGACCCGTCAACGCCACACCCGTCGCCGGAGTCGCAACCGCCACCGACAAACCACGCAACGGCATCAAATAACTCGACAGACGAGTCTTCACCCCCTGCACAGCCAACCAATGCGCCAGCATCAAATCAGTAGACGTGTGCACCACACCCTCCCTCTCCACTATCGCGCCCTTTCGTACCGCCACCCCCAACGCCCACACCAGTGGGCGCGAGGGAAACGAAACGACCAGGCTCAATCCAGAACCCCACGAGAACGAAGCTCGTCCACCACAGCCACCAGGCGAGCGTGATCCTCAGCCGAACGCGACCTACCGAAAGCTGCCTCTCTGTGAGCTGCCGCTCTGTGAGCGGCGAACTCGCGCACCAACGCCGGAGTGCTCATATCACCCGGCGTGACACCCATTCCCATGGTCATCACTCCATCTCCATCGCAGCAACCCATTCCAGCGCCGGCATAGCGTCAATCGTCAAACCCGACTCTACTGAATATTCGAAATCCCCCAACTCCAGCTCGATCCCCACAGCAGCGGCCCTCGCCACCACCACGTCAAACTCCACCTGCCAACCACTCACGAGCCACACCCCTTTCAAAAAGTCTTTCCCTAGTGGAAGATGACCCCTTCATTCCAGGGCGTAGTCATCATTTCCTGATACAGGTCGTAGTCTCTGCGCCTTAATTCTGGGTTCAAAGCCCGGTCAAACCAAGAGATGGAATGCCACTGTTCAGTGATGACAGAGAACAGATATTCGCTAGGACTAAACATCGGCACCCAACTCCTTTTAGGACTGGTGAACCACGCCTGAGAGTAGGTTGATCATGCTACGTGCTGAGCTAGGGGGTCGCACGGTGTCCCTGAGCGTGGCCTAGCAGACGTCAATCGTGACGTACTTGGGGGTACGTGCGGGGTGGTTAGAGATGCAGATATAATTGATAACTGCCTGGATCTTATCCGAATGTACGTTACGGAAGTATTCCTTGCCGTCGGTGAAGTAGACAGTCACGAGGTAAGTAGTACTCATTACTGCTCCCTTAGTTCTGAAGCTCAAGAGCAACGGCAACCCTGACGCCACACTCATAGACGAATGCCAACTCCCGGCGGCTAATCTCGTAACGACGCTTGTCCTCAATGACATCGCGCTCGCGGGCGGTTAGGTATTCATCGGTGAAGACTCGCGTATCATAATCATAGATATGGATTGAGAAGTGACGTCCCATTATTAACGACTCCTGTCTCGGGGCTGAGGTCCAATCCACAAAGAGGGTCAGCAGGTCATCACTGAAGGCATGTCCGGACGGCAACAGGTCTGGGATAATGATCTCCCCCGTTGCCTCGTTCACATACGTACCCACTTCATAACCCTCGCGGGTTGCCTCAACCAACGTATAGGTATCAACTTCCGGAGGTACGTCGCCACATCCGCTCATGGCTTACACCCTCTCGGAAGTGACACGGATAACGTGCACACCCTCATACACGCACTCCGTCGAACCCAGCGAGCAATGACAACCTCGCTCACAAGCCGGGCAATCGAACATCCGACCAGGCTTATGCGGATACACCACGTGCCCACGATCATCCAAATCACCATAATCGGGCACGACTTTCCTCCTTAGTGCTTACGGCAGTAAAACCCGCTTGGATGCTTCCAAAACCCATCGACGTTGAGAGTGATCGTGTCACCGCAGACACAACGAGCACTAGTACGGCCGTACATCATGACAGGGAAAGCGAGCTAGAGTTGAATCGTACCCATCTGCATTGTTCACTCTCTCCCTTTCGCGTCGCCACCCCAACGCCCACCAGAGTGGGCGCCGGAGAAACAAAACGAACAAGAGGGCCAAGCGGGGGACCGCAGAAAGGGGTCACACGCAACACCTGGCGCACACTGCCCCAGAAAGGGGACCTTCACGCACCGCGTTCTGACGCGGCAACCATGCTCCCCATGAGGGGGAGACTTCCCCGTCCCGAACCTCAGAACGGATTCCCTGACGTACTGCCTCGGTGCCCGGTTTGAACGTCACACCAGCGACAGGACATCCCATCAACCGGGTTAGCGGCGTTCCCACGTTTCAGCTTGCCAAAGCTCGCAGGAAGGAAGGGGAGTTAGCGGTTGGCCCCTCACCTCGTTCGACCCATAAAGCGGGCGGCCCACAGGATGCCCTGCAGTAGGAGGTTACTCACCATCCGGTCTTACCCAGATTCCTCTTCGCTACCACAGGGCCTAGGCCCTTGCGTCATCCCCCTGTGGAAGCGGGGGGCCAGTAGCGGTGTTGCCCCTGAAATATGGGCTCCTGTCAACCCCCAAGTCAAGGAATGTCACCCGAACGGAGCAACAATCTCACACATAGTGAGAGAAACACACACCAATATCACACAGAGTGAACAGGGCGTAGGAGGCCCTCAGAGCCCACACAGCCCTCGCCGGCTGCCCTGCGCCCAGCGGCCGCCGGCAGCCCGACACACGAGCTCACAGGGGGTGCCGGGGGTCCCCTCCCCAGCTCCCAGCCGCCA